>PVMK01118090.1_pt1 | contig 22360 bp, 24 predicted proteins | sample 1853481 | NCBI WGS metagenome assembly PVMK01 (sample SAMN08533507, study PRJNA380276) | Marine sediment metagenome, whole genome shotgun sequencing project. | reverse complement strand
TGGAACTCGATGTACTCAACGCCATGTGCAAAGTCCTTCTTGATGAGGGCTTGGCCCAGACCGAAGGCGTTGAGGGTGTTGAGGAACTCAAGGCAGCTCTGGCAGACTTTAGCCCAGAGCAAGTTGCAAAACGTAGCGGAGTCGATGCTGAACTGTTGCAGGCTGCTGCCCGTCAACTGGTCGAAGCTAAAAATGCTGCAATTCTGATGGCTTATGGTCTTCCATACCAGGGATTGAATAAGGAGCTGTCAACAGCAGCAGCCAATCTGGCCTTGTTGGCTGGTATTCCTGGCCGCGAAGGTAGTGGCTTGTATCTCTGTGGTGAGAAAGCAAACAGTCAAGGCGCTATTGATCTCGGCCTCTTGCCTCAGGGTAATGGTCAGGGTGCACAAGCAATGCTAGCTGCTGCAGCCGAAGGCAAGCTGGATGCCCTGTACGTTGTCGCTGAAGATCCACTGAGCAGCTATCCTGATCGTGACAAGATTGCCAAAGCTCTGGAAAAAGTACCTTTCCTGGTGGTTCAGGACTTGTTCCTGTCGCCGACGGCTCAACAGGCCGATGTGGTTCTCCCTGCTGCTTCATTTGCTGAAAAGGATGGTACTTTTACCAACGCCGAGCGACGCATCCAACGGGTACGTCCAGGCATTCCGAGCCCTGGCGAAGCACGTACTGACGGAGCAATTTTTACCGCTCTGGCCGACAAATTCGGCAGTACGCTCTCCTTTACTGGTCCTGCAGCAATCTTTGCTGAAATCGGTAAAGAGGTTCCAGCTTATGCAGAGTTCAATTTCAACGAAATTGGTCCGCAAGGGGTTGTCTGGGGTGGTGAAACTCTGCAGATTGCCAAGCGCAAGCTGGTCGTTGCTGGTGCCGGTGCGACAGTTGAAGGTGATTTCAAATTTGTAACTGGTAGTGCCCTGTATCACAGCGGCACGGTGTCCACCAAGGCCAAGGGTCCGGTTGCTGTGCTTGATGAAGCCTATATTGAGCTTTGCCGTGAAGATGCCAAAGAACTTAAAGTTGTTGATGGTGACCTGGTTAAGGTCGCCGGTAACGGTGCTGAGTTAAAACTTAAAGTTAAAGTAGGCAACCGCCTGCCAAAAGGTGTGCTCTTTGCCCCCTATCACTTTGCTGAGGCTCAGGTTAATCGCCTGTATAAAGGCGAAGCGGTAATTTCGGTCAAAGTCAGTAAGTAGCATTCATTGAAATTTCGTGGCTGACTCTCCTTTAGAGTGTGCCACGGTGAATAGTTAGAACACTAAGATCAATCTGATACAAGGAAGAGGAAAATCATGACGCCTGAAATGCTGAGCCTCTCTAACAGTCCTGTATGGTTTGTCGGGATAATGCTGGTAAAACTCCTGGTGGTCTTTCTGGTCGTCCTGCTGAGTGTCGCTTATGCTACTTGGTGTGAGCGTAAAGTTATCGGCCATATGCAGACTCGCCTTGGACCAATGCGAACCGGTTGGCACGGACTCTTGCAGCCGTTTGCTGACGGTATCAAACTCTTTTTTAAAGAAGAGATCGTTCCGACCGATTCAATCAAGGTGCCGTTTCTGCTGGCTCCTATGATGATTCTGGTTCCGGCACTGATCACCGTAGCCGTCATCCCTTTCGGCCCTGATCTTCAGATTGGTGATTTCATGGTGCCTCAACAGATCACCGATCTGAACATTGGGGTTCTGTATATTCTGGCTTTTGCCGGCCTTGGTGTTTACGGAATTGTTCTGGCTGGTTGGGCTTCTAACAGCAAATACTCTCTGCTCGGCGGCATAAGAGCTTCAGCCCAGATGATTTCGTATGAACTAGCAGCCGGATTGTCAATTATTGCCGTGTTCATGCTCTCTGAAACACTGAGCCTGCGTGAAATCGTTGCTCTGCAACAGCAGGATCTCTGGGGTGTCTGTTCGTTCGTGCCGAACTGGTATATTTTTACCCAGCCGCTGGCCTTTTGCCTCTTTGTTGTGACTGCTTTGGCAGAGATCAATCGGACTCCCTTTGATATGCCCGAAGCGGAGAGTGAGCTGGTTTCCGGTTTCTGCACAGAATATTCGTCCATGAAGTACGCTCTTTTCTTCATGGCGGAATATGCCAACATGATTGTCATCTCGGCACTTGCAGCGACCCTCTTTCTCGGTGGCTGGAGCGCACCGCTGAATATTGCCATCTTCACCATGATTCCAGGGTTTGTCTGGTTGCTGGCAAAAGTTTACTTTATGATGTTCTGTTTCATGTGGTTGCGTGCCACTTTCCCCCGCGTTCGCTACGACCAGTTGATGCGACTGGGTTGGAAAGTCATGTTGCCGTTGGCTCTGGCCAACGTGATGATTACCGGACTCGTAGTCGTGATTCTGCAATAAACCGTTACCTTTGAGTCTTTAAGAGGTCTGATCATGTTCAAAGAATTTGCCAAAGGTCTGAGCATTACCTTCAAACACCTGCTTCCGGGTCATTCAACGACGGTGCAGTATCCGACTGTCAAGCTCAAGATGGCTGACCGGTTTCGTGGATTGCATCGTCTTGTCCCTTCTCAGGACCGTGAAAAGTGTGTCGCCTGCTACCTTTGTCCGACTGTTTGTCCGGCGAAATGTATTACGGTGGTGTCAGCGGAAAACGAAAAGGGCGAGAAGTACCCAGAAGTTTACACGATTGATATGCTGCGCTGTATTTTCTGCGGCTACTGTGTGGAAGCCTGTCCTGTAGAAGCAATCGAGATGACAGGGGCTATGAACTGGCCAATTACAAGCGTGAAGATTTTCAGTTCACCAAGCAGCGGCTGCTGAAGTAAGCCTAGAGGAGCGTAGAACTCATGGAGATTATCTTTTTCTATCTTGTTGCGTTGGTTGCTGTGGTTTCGGGATTCTGGTGATCCGTTGCCAAAGCCCTGTTAATAGCGCCCTCGGCCTGGTGAATACCTTTTTCTGCCTGGCAATTTTCTATGTCATGCTGCATGCCCCTTTTATGGCAGCAATTCAGATTATGGTCTATGCCGGGGCGATTATGGTGTTGATCATTTTTGTCATCATGTTGCTGAATCTCGGCGAGGCTGAGCGCAAGCGTTACACACACGGGATTGTCTGGTCGAGCATCGCCAGCCTGCTGGTTCTGTTCAATGTGATCTTCTTCATCAAACGTGGGTCGTGTCACTGGTGCTGAGGGAGACATCACAACTTTTATGGTTGAAAGCTTCGGCCATACCGAGTTAATCGGGCAAGGCGATCTTCACCGAGTTTCTGCTGCCATTTGAAATTGCCTCCATTCTCTTGTTGGTGGCGATTGTCGGGCGCGGTAGTACTTGCTAAAAAAGAAGTTTAAAACGTAGCGGATTACGGGAGACATACCAATGATTAGCGTTTACCACTACATGACAGTATCTGCAATCCTCTTTGCCATGGGCACCTATGGTGTCCTGACCCGGCGGAATGCAATTGTCATCTTCATGTGCATCGAATTGATGCTTAACTCGGTTAACTTGACCTTCATTGCTCTGTCGAGTCATCTGCAAAGCATGGATGGCCAGGTCTTCGTCATGTTTGTCATGGTTGTTGCCGCCGCAGAGGCAGCCGTCGGCTTGGCTCTGATGATTAGCTTTTACAGAAATCGGGACTCAATCGACGTTGATGATATGAACCTGCTGAAATTGTGAGCGACTTAAACCGCCCACTTCCCATAAGAAGCTTACTTTGTTCGGAGGAGAGATAGATGTACGATAAACTGTGGCTCATACCCTTCTTCCCGTTGCTCGGTGCAATCATCAACGGGTTGCTTGGCAAGCGGTTCATCAAGAATGAAAAGATCATTGGTGCTATCGGTACTGGTGCGGTATTCCTTTCATTCCTGGTCTCCTGCAAGTACTTTGTTCAACTGCTCGGCGACTCCGTCAAGTCTCATGAAAACATTGTCGCGTCGTGGATTTCGGTTGGTAACCTGCAAGTAGACTGGGGCTTCCTGCTTGACCCACTTTCCGCTCTGATGCTCATGGTGGTCTGTGGTGTTGGCTCTCTGATCCATCTCTACTCCATCGGGTATATGCACGGTGAAGAGGGTTACTACCGTTACTTCAGCTATCTGAATCTCTTTGTCTTCTCCATGCTGATGCTGGTGCTTGGCAACAACGCCCTGGTCATGTTTGTTGGCTGGGAAGGTGTTGGCCTCTGTTCCTACCTTTTGATCGGCTACTACTTTGAAAAGCAGAGTGCTGGTGATGCGGCGAAGAAAGCTTTTGTCATGAACCGCATTGGTGACTTTGGCTTCGTGCTCGGGGTCTTCACTATCTACTGGACTCTGGGCAGCAAGCACGGTGTCTGGACAATCAATTTTACGGAAATCACTGCGAATGCTCATCTGTTGTCTGGGGACATGATCCTGGGTACTAGTGTGACGACAGTTGCGACCCTCTGCTTCTTCCTCGGTGCAACCGGTAAATCGGCGCAGTTGCCGCTCTTTACCTGGCTTCCTGATGCGATGGAAGGCCCGACCCCGGTCTCCGCACTGATCCATGCAGCCACCATGGTTACCGCCGGTGTCTACATGATCGCCGTATGAATGTTCTCTTTGCCATGAGCCCGACCACCATGGCGGTGGTTGCCCTGGTGGTGCTCTGACGGCAATCTTTCGCCGCCAGCATCGGTTTCGCCCAGAAACGACATCAAGCGGGTCCTGGCGTACTCGACGGTCTCCCAGCTCGGCTTCATGTTTGTCGCCATGGGTGTTGGTGCATTTACCGCAGGTATCTTCCACCTGATGACGCACGCTTTCTTTAAGGCTTGTCTCTTCCTCGGTTCCGGTTCGGTTATTCATGCCATGCACCATGCTCTGCATAAGGCCCATTTGGACGATGACGCGCAGGATATGCGTAATATGGGTGGACTGCGCAAGAAGATGCCGATCACCTGGGCGACCTTCGGCATCTCCTGTCTGGCGATTTCCGGACTGCCGTTCTTCTCTGGTTTCTTCTCCAAGGACGAGATTCTCTGGTGGGCATTTGCTTCAAGCCGAGGCAGCCTGCTGGTTTGGGGAATTGTAGTTGTCGCGGCGTGTATGACGGCTTTCTACATGTTCCGCTGCCTCATCTCGACCTTTCACGGTGAGCAGAAAACCAACGCAAAAGCCAAGGACCATATACACGAGTCACCCTGGACGATCACTGTACCGCTGATTGTCCTGGCTTTCCTGGCTACGGTCGGTGGTCTTGTCGGCATTCCTCACGCGATTGATATCGCTCACGTGGGGAATAAATTTGAAGCGTTTTTGGCACCGGTCTTCGAGCATTCCCAGCAGCTCTACAAGATCGAAGCTCACGGTTCGGCAAGTACTGAAATCAGCTTGATGGTTTTGTCAGTGCTGATCGCATGTGTCGGTATCGGCGCCGCATACTTCATGTATAAGAAAAACCCCGAATTGCCGGCCAAGTTCACCAGCAAGTTTCCCAAGTTCCATCGATTTATTTTCAATAAGTGGTATGTCGATGAACTTTACGATGCACTCTTCATAAACAGCACCAAGAATCTCGGCACTTTCTGCTGGAAGGGCTTTGATGTCAAAGTGGTCGACGCATCGTTAATGGTGTCGCCAAAGTGGTCGAGCCTTGCAGATACAGTGTTGCGTCATACGCAAACCGGTCTCTTCCAGAAACTACGCCCTGACTATGGTTCTTGGCACGGTGGTCATGATGGCCATTTTTATCCTCAACTAAGGGTAGAACGTTCAAGCGTTGATATAAGGAGCAAGCACCCATGACTGACCATCTTCTTAGCCTAATGACCTTTTTCCCGCTGGTGGGGATGTTGATTATCCTCTTCCTGCCACGGGAAGCTGACCGCCTGATCAAGACGGTGACATTGATCATAACGATCATTGTCTTCTTCATCAGTTTGCCGTTGGCATTCGACGATGTCTTTGTCTGAACTCGTCGGCAATGCACTATACCGAATTTGCCAATTGGATCAGCATCGGTCAGTACTTCCAGATGAACTATACGTCGGTATTGACGGTATCAGCCTCTGGTTGGTTATGTTGACCACGTTCATCATGCCGATCGCAATTCTCTCGACCTGGCATGCGATTGATAGAACACCAAAGGCTTTATGGCTTTGGCACTGCTCCTGGAAACAGGGCATGCTTGGAGCATTTATCTCCCTCGATCTCTTCCTCTTCTATAGTCTTCTGGGAATGATGCTGGTGCCGATGTATTTCATGATCGGTATCTGGGGTGGCAAAAACCGCATTTATGCTGCGGTTAAGTTCTTCATCTTTACAGCGGTTGGTTCCCTCCTGATGCTGGTCGCTATCATTTACGTCTATTACTTCTGCGGTTAAAGGCTGGTGTTCCTTTCGAAAATGGTTTCAGTGTCGCTCACTTTGCCCAGACTCGATATCCCGGGCGCATCTGCAGACCTGGCTCTTTGCCGCCTTCGCCTTCAGCTTTGCTATCAAGGTGCCAATGTTCCCGGTTCATACCTGGCTCCCCGATGCCCATACTGAAGCACCAACGGCTGGCTCAGTTATCCTCGCCGCAATCTGTTGAAAATGGGTACCTACGGTTACATACGTTTTGCAGTCCCACTTTTCCCCGTGGCGACCATGCAATTCACTCCCGTTCCTGGCTTTTTTGGCCGTCGTCGGTATTATCTACGGCGCTCTGGTCGCCATGATGCAGGATGATGTAAAAAGACTGGTCGCCTACTCTTCGGTGTCCCACCTTGGTTTTGTTATGCTCGGGCGTTTTCGCCATGAACCTGCAAGGCCTCTCTGGTGGTCTGTTGCAGATGATCAGTCACGGTATCACAACGGGTGCACTCTTCCTTATTGTTGGTTTTCTCTATGAACGTCGGCACACGCGTCTGATTGTCGAGTTTCGGTGGTCTGTCGAAAGTCATGCCGGTCTTTGCCGTGGTCTTCATGATTGTCACATTTCTCGTCGGTTGGCTCTGCCGGGGACGAATGGTTTTGTCGGCGAGTTTCTGATACTGGTCGGCGCCTTCGAGGGTGGTCTGCGTGTCTTTGCAGTATGTTGCCACAACTCGAGTTGTCATCCTGGCGGCAGTCTACATGCTGTGGATGTTCCAGCGGGTTATGATGGGCAAGGTGACGAACCCGAAGAACGAAAATCTGAAAGACTTGTCAGCCCGGGAAACTGGCCATCATGCTGCCACTGCTGATCTGTTCATCTTCTGGATTGGTGTCTACCCGAACACCTTCCTGGACAAGATGAACCCTGCTCGTAGAGAACCTGAGTCGAGCAGGTCAAGGCTAAGCAGCAAATTGCCATGATGGTCGAGGATATGGACCAAACCGTTACGCAAATTACGGTTAACGATTAAAGATAGATTTTACAGCGTCTGAGGAGCCATTCAATGGAAAACCTGGTAGCAAATTGCCATACAGAACGTCAAATATGGCGGCCATCCTGCCGTCAGTGATACTGACCTGCTTCGGCATGGGACTACTGCTGATCAACGTATTCCTGCCTCGCGGCACCACGCGGCATGCCGTCTGGATCAGCCTGATCGGCCTTGTGGTGACCGGATTCTTTGTCTATACTGGATGGGGGTAACCCTCAATATGGATTCAATGATGCTGTTGCGATGGATAATTACGCTGCGTTCTTCAGCATGATCTTCCTGTTTGCCGCCGGCCTGACTATTCTGATGTCGGATGATTACCTGCATCGTGAAGGTTACCCGGTCAGTGAGTATTACCCGCTGATTCTCTTTACCACAGCGGGCGCTATGTGGATGGCCTCCGGTACCGACATGATGACGATATTCCTCGGTCTGGAAGTCATGTCTATCGGCCTCTATGTGCTGGCTGGTTTCTTCCGTAATCAGGTACGTTCAAATGAAGCGGTCTCAAGTACTTCCTGTTGGGAGCCTTCTCCACCGGATTCCTCCTTTACGGTATGGCCCTGATTTACGGCGTCACCGGCTCAACCAAGTTGACCGAGATTGGCATTTACCTGAATGCCCATTCCTCATTGCTGGACAATCCCGATGACCCTTGCAGGTCTGGTCTGCTCTCAATCGGCTTCTTGTTCAAAATTGCCGCAGCGCCTTTCCACATGTGGACACCGGATGTCTATGAGGGAGCGCCGACACCGATAGCCGCATTCATGAGTGCCGGTCCGAAGGCCGCAGCTTTTGCCGCGTTCCTGCGGATTATGGAGTACTGCTTCTTTAGTCTTAAGCCTGAATGGACCGCATGCTGTGGGTGATTGCTGTTATGACGATGGTATCGGTAACGTGATTGCCATCAGCCAGACCAATATCAAACGCATGCTGGCCTACTCCTCGATTGCGCATGCCGGTTATGCACTGGTCGGGTTGGTCGCCGCGAACGAGATTGGTTACTCCGGCATCCTTTTCTACATGCTGGCATACACTTTCATGAATATTGGCGCCTTTGCGGTATTGACCCTGGCGGGCAAAAAAGGGTGAAGAGAACCTGACTCTGGAAGGTTTCTCCGGGTTCGGTCTCAAGCGCCCTTATCTGGGTGTAGCCATGACCATTTTCCTCTTTTCGCTGATGGGTCTGCCACCGTCGGCCGGTTTCTCCGGCAAATTCTTCATCTTTGCCGGTGCTATTGATGCCGGTTACATCTGGCTGCGATCATTGGCGTGCTTAACTCGGCAGTCTCTCTCTACTATTATCTGCGTGTGATGGTCTACATGTACTTCCGTGACCCTGTGAAGATTACGCCTGGGTTTCGCTGCCAGCCGCAGCAGTGATCTCTATCGTGATCTCATATTGGTGTTCTCTATCTGGGAATCATTCCAGGTGATGTTATGGAATTAGCAAAGTTGGCCATATTCTAGAGATATCAATAGTTTGTTTGAAAAAACACAGCCCCGACCTGTCTAGTCGGGGCTTTTTTTGTGACAATATTCATTGAACATGGTCAAAAGAGAGATGAAACTTGGCTATCCTGCTTCTGAGCAGTATGATTGAGACAATATAAGTCATCAGCGCCATAAAATACTGTCAGTCCCGAGGGTGTAATCGGGAATCCAGACTTTAAAGGATGGATCCCGCGATAGAATCATTCGGGGATGGCAGACGTTTTTCGTAACAATGCAGATTGTGCCGACGAGTTACGAAACAACTCGAAAACATGGTGCTACTCTAAGGATGCAGAATGTATTTCACCGACCTTCAGTTTATTAATCATCTTGAAGCAGTTGATGAGCTGTTAAGGGTGAAGGCTTCGGTTGATCCGCACCTGGAAACGGCGGCCATCATTAATCAGGCTGTGCAAGCGCTGGTGAAAAGACGGGCGTTGCTGTTCGAGAACGATGAAGACTCGGACAGGTTCCCCTTGGTGGCCAACCTGTTCGCTCACAGCAACGTGTCGCAATGGCGTTGGGTGTCAATGATATCGCACAACTTGCCAAGCGGCTGCGTGAAGATCTCAGCTTGAGCAATGAAAAGAATTCTGCACAAGCATTAGCGAAGTTAGCTCAAAATAGTAATTCTGAAACAGTTTGTTCCAATATTGCGCCTTGCTTCGCTATCGATGTGAGCGCTCAGGGTTTGGAGGCACTCCCCGCCTTACAATCCTGGCCGGATGATGGTGGCCGCTATCTGACCCTCGGACAAATTTTCACATCTGATCCTGATAACGGTCAGCAGAATTGCGGCATGTATCGTATCCAGATTCTGGCTAAACATACGGCGTTGATTCGTTGCCACCCGGGTTCTGGTGGCGGATCACATATGGCGGCCTGGCATGCACGAGGTAAAGCCATGCCTGTTGCCATTGTCTTGGGTGGCCCACCGGTTTTAACCTGGTGTGCCGGGATTTCACTCCCGGAGAGTGTGTCTGAAATTGAATTTGCCGGCTACCTGACTGGGCAGCCATTGCAGTCACAGAGTGTCAGAACTCCGATCTTTGTGTGCCATCGACCGCAGAGTTTATTATAGAAGGGGAGATCCTGCCTGGAGAAGAGCAACAGGAGGGACCATTCGGAAATCATACCGGATATTATTCTGCTGCGTGCTCCCGCGCCAGTTCTCAGAGTCAAAAGCGTGTATATGAGAGAGAGGGCGGTTTACCCCTGTACTGTCGTCGGACCTCCACCGATGGAGAACATGTATCTTGCTCAAGCTGCCGAACGTTTGCTGCTGCCCGTTACTTCAGCATCAATATCCCTGGATTATAGATATACATATGCCTCTGGAGGGGATTTATCATCGGGCTGCATTGGTCTCTGTCGATGCCCAAGAGCTTTCTATGCAGGAGATCAGCAAGGCGCTCAGGCAAACCACGCTTCTTCGCAACTCACGCTTACTTGTCTTGTTGGACAAGGGCATCGCTCTGCGTGATGCTGCAAAGGTTTATTGGCGAGTTATCAATGCTGATGACTGGCAAAGGAGCGTCATGATTGACGGCGACAAAATGACTATTGATGCGAGAACTTTGACACAAAAGAATCAGGTTCATCAAGTATAGAACTGCTGAATAGAGTGATAAAAGCTGGCGCTAGTTGCTACCGGGAGAACAGTTTTGAAAATTATACCTTTCAACGTCAACAGCATTCGCATGCGTTTACATCAACTTGTCGCTGTGATAGAGAAGCATCAACCAGAAATAATCGCCCTGCAAGAGACTAAGGCACAGGATGCCGACTTCCCTCTGATCATGCTTCGATCTGGGCTGAGTTTGACGTCAGCTAATATTTGACCTTTGTAGCTGTTCTCTCCAAGGTCGCTCACATTATTCGAAAAATTGCTTATGACATTACGCTGGAGGGTCCGCTTTGCTTGAACCTGTGATGAGGGCATTGTAAACTAATTAAATTATGGATACGACAATCACAAATAGTGCCTGGGGCAAGCTGACAGCGTTGTTGGAGATGATTAAATTCTCTCATACGGTTTTTGCTTTCCCTTTTGCTTTGATGGGGGTGGTGCTGGCTTCGCTGGCAAGTAGCACAGCGCCAACTCTTGGCCAGGTCTTCTGGATCTGCCTTGCCATGGTTGGCGCCCGCACTGGTGCCATGGGGTTGAACCGCATCATTGACGCCCGCATCGATGCTGATAATCCCCGGACCTCGGAACGGCATCTTCCCGCAGGTAAAGTTGCTCTGACTGAGGCCTGGCTCCTGGTGCTGGGAGCTTTTGCCCTCTTGTTGCTGGCGGCCTGGATGCTCAATCCGCTTTGTTTGACTTTGGCACCCGTCGCCATCTTCTTTCTGGCTTTGTATAGTTACTGCAAACGCTTCACGGCCATGGCCCATATTGTTTTGGGAATCTGTCTTGCCGCAGCACCCGTGGGGGCCTGGATTGCACTGCGTGGCGATGTCGGCTGGCCGGTTGTCGTACTTGGTCTGGCAGTGCTCTTCTGGGTGGCTGGATTCGATATCTTCTATGCTCTGCAGGACTACGAGTTTGATCGCGACAATGGTCTCTATTCCATTCCATCTCGTTTTGGTATCAAGCGTTCATTCCAGATTACTCGTCTGTTTCATGCGGCCATGGTGCTCCTGCTCCTGATACTCTCTTTCAGCGAAGGGTTGGGGGCTATTTATTTACTTGGTGTCGTGGTGGTGACAGGATTGTTGCTCTATGAACATCTTCTGGTGCGCCCAGACGACCTGTCACGCCTGGATGCAGCTTTTTTTAATATGAACGGCTATATCAGTGTGACAATTTTTCTCTTTACGCTTGCGGATGCTCTCGTTTAATACAGAGGAATCATGGCTTCAGAAAGTCCTGAAATAAGACATTTTGTCGTAGCGATAACCGGAGCTTCCGGTTCAGTCTACGGTCTAAGGCTGGTTAACGAGTTATTACGTGCCGGTGAACGTGTCAGCCTGATTATGACCTCTGCTGGACGCCAGGTCCTATATCATGAAACCGGTCTCGACTGGTCCGCAGAGGTCAAGGAACAGCGTCACCAGGTTCAGGAGCATTTTGCCAGCATTGCCGTTGATTGTCTGGCCATCGATGACTTCTGGGCGGGTGCAGCAAGCGGTTCAGCCGCCGCCGATGCCATGATTGTTATTCCATGTTCCATGGGGACCGTGGGAAGGATTGCTGCTGGCTTGAGCGGAAATCTGCTGGAGCGAGCTGCTGATGTTATGCTCAAGGAACGTCGCCAGCTGATCCTGGCTCCACGCGAGACTCCTTTTAACACGATCCACCTGGAGAATTTGTTACGCCTTTCCCGAGCTGGTGCGGTTATTCTGCCAGCAATGCCGGGATTCTACCATGGGCCGGAAAAGATAGATGACCTTGTGGATTTTGTCGTCGGTAAGGTGCTTGATCAACTGGATGTTCAGCATTCCCTTTTTGAAAGGTGGGGAGAGCACAGAGAGTGATCATTGCGAGGTACTGGTCGCAGGGTACTGGTCACTGTGTGATTAATAAAAAACTATGATCAATTTATTTGAAAATATACGTGCAAAAATCGAAGCTGGAACCCGCATCTCCGACGATGAGGCCCTGGCTCTTTTTGCATGCGATGATCTGCTTGCTGTTGGTGAACTGGCCGCTTTGGCCAACCAGCGCGTCAATGGTGACAAGGTTTATTTTAACGTCAATCGCCACATCAATTACACCAATATCTGTGTCAACCGCTGCACCTTTTGCGCGTTCAGTCGCGAATATGAAGGTGAAGGCGGTGGCTATACCCTGGCGCTTAATGACATTCTTAAGCGCGCTGCTGAGGCAGGTAAGGCCGGTGCCACAGAAATCCATATGGTTGGCGGTTTACATCCTGACCTACCTTTCGATTTTTACCTGGAGATCTTGGCGACCATCAAGGCGGATAGCCCGGATTTGCACATCAAAGCGTTTACTGCCGTAGAAATAGACTATTTTTCCAGGCTGACCGGGCAATCCACCGTTGAAGTTGTTGAAGAGTTGAAAACTGCCGGACTTGACTCTATGCCCGGTGGTGGTGCGGAGATTTTTGCTCCTGAGGTGCGCAAACAGATTTGCCCTGAAAAAATTACCGGTGAACGCTGGTTGGAGGTGACCGAGCAGGTTCACCAGACCGGCTTGAAGACCAACGCCACCATGCTCTTTGGTCATGTTGAGGATTACGCCGATCGGGTTGATCATCTCGCCAGGTTGCGTCATCTGCAGGACCGTACCGGTGGTTTTCAGGCGTTTATACCGCTGGCTTTCCAACCGGATAATACCCGGGTGCCCGGAGCTAAAGGCGTCGGTGGGGTTGATGCTCTCAAGACCTTGGCAATCAGCCGGCTCTATCTCGACAACTTCCGGCATATTAAAGCCTACTGGGTCATGCTCGGGCTGAAAGTTTCGCAGGTCTCACTGGCTTTTGGTGTCAACGACATCGATGGTACGGTGGTCGAAGAACAGATTGGGCATGACGCCGGTGCCGACTCACCACAGCAGTTAAGTAAAGAACAACTTGTCGGTTTGATCCACAAGGCGGGGAAGCAGCCGGTGGAGCGGGATACGCTTTATCAAGAGTTGCGGACCTATTGAGTTGTAACTGATTTTAGCTATCAGCAATATGCTCTCTTAGCAATAATGTCTGTCATTCCCGAGGGTGTAATCGGGAATCCAGACTTTAAAACATGGATCCCCGATAGAACCCTTCGGCGACGACAATCTTTTGTTTATTACTCTTAATCTCAGGCTGGGAAGCAGATGCTCACGCGGATTAAAGAAAAACTTCAGAGTGAACAGACCCTAATCGTGAGGATGCTCTCTGGCTCTTAAACAAAGCCGATTTGCTCAGCATGGGCAAGCTGGCTGATGGAGTGCGTCGGCGCATGCACCCGGACCGTCGTGTCTCTTTCGTCGTTGATCGTAATGTCAACTACACCAACATTTGTACCTCGAAATGTAAATTCTGCGCATTTTACCGGGATGAAATGCATCCCGATGCGTACGTACTCAGTTATACGCAGATCTTCAGCAAGGTTCAGGAGCTGGTTGATAGCGGTGGCACGCAACTGCTGATGCAGGGAGGCTTGCATCCAGACCTTGAGCTCGATTGGTTTGAAGATCTCTTCCGCCAGCTCCGTCATCGCTTCCCGACGGTGCAAATTCATTCTCTCTCTCCAGCCGAGATTGTACATATTGCCAAACTATCTCGAATTTCCATGGCTGAATGTCTGGCCCGATTACACCATGCCGGTCTGCAGTCGCTACCCGGTGGAGGGGCCGAGATTTTGGTTGATAAAGTTCGTCAGAAAATTTCACCGGACAAAATCGGTTGGCAGGAGTGGGCTGCGGTGATGCGCGAAGCTCATAACCTTGGTATGCCGACCACCGCGACCATGATGTTCGGTGTAAGTGAGAGGCCTGAAGATATAGTCGAACACCTGTTCCGGGTTCGCGAACTGCAGGCGGAGCAGGGTGGCTTCACCGCTTTTATTCCCTGGAGCTACCAGCCGGGAAATACCGCCTTGGGTGGTGAGCAGGCGAGCGGTGTCGAATACCTGAAGGTGCTGGCGCTTGCGCGTGTGGTCCTTGATAATGTGGAGAACATTCAGGCCAGTTGGGTGACTCAAGGGGCGCGTATGGCGCAAATTGCGCTCTATTTTGGTGCTAATGATCTCGGTGGAACCATGTTGGAAGAAAATGTTGTTGCAGCAGCTGGAGTAGGTTTTCGCATGAGTCAGGATGAAATCATCGACCTGGCGAGTGATGCTGGATTTGTCCCAGCACGTCGATCGACAGTGTATGAGGTTTTAGAAACTTATTGATGCTAGTACCGTGTCACCCATAAACTAACGCAACTTGCTTGTCCTTTGACACGCCAACTCCCGTCGCAATTTTGCGACATTTTATGAGTTCCAAGGTGCTTTTATGTCTTATCTCCGTAAAAATATCGCCGATATGACTGGTTACGTGCCAGGCTTTCAACCGACTGACGAATCCAGTTGGGTTAAGCTAAACACCAATGAGAACCCCTATCCACCGTCTCCTCAAGTCATCAAAGCCATACAAAATGCAACGGGAGATGATTTGCGCAAATACCCGGATGCGCCCAGACGTGCCGGTCGTGAGGCAGCTGCTGAGCTGTACGGTTATCCGGTTGACTGGGTGATCATGGCTAATGGTTCCGATGAATTGCTTAACAACCTGATCCGAGCCTGTGTCGGTGAGGGTGAGGAGATTGCCTACCTGCATCCTTCCTATTCTTACTATTCGACCCTTGCGGAAATTCAGGGAGCCCAGGTAAAAACTTTTTCCTTGAAGGAGAGTGGTGAAATTGAAGGGTTTCCTGAATGCTACACCGGCAAGCTGTTTTTCCTGACCAATCCCAATGCGCCGCTCGGATTACGCTGGGGAGTTGAAGAGGTCGCGGCCCTGGCTGACCGGTGTGCTGGTCTGCTGGTAGTGGATGAAGCCTACGCCGATTTTGCTGAAGGAAACTGTCTCGAACTGGTCCGACAAAAGCCGAACGTGGTGGTGACCCGCACCCTGTCGAAAAGTTACTCTCTGGCCGGAATGCGGCTTGGGCTGGCAATTGCGCGTCCTGAGATCATCGCTGCTCTGGACAAGATTCGCGACCACTACAACCTTGATCGCCTGGCTCAAACCGCAGTCGCCGCCGCCCTGATTGATCAGGATTATTTGAAAGGTTGTGTCGAGCGCATCTGTGCGACTCGTGCATGGTTCAGTGCCGAACTTGTCAAGCTCGGCTACAAGGTTATTCCGTCGAGTGCCAACTATCTTTTCGCTGCTCCTGCCGACCGGAATGGCAAGCGGATTTATGACGCACTCTTCGAACGTAAAATCCTGGTGCGTTATTTCAGCGATCCGGTCCTGGCTCATGGGGTGCGTATCTCCATTGGTACTCGTGAGGAAATGGAGAAGACGCTGCAGGCTTTGAGCGAGATAGGTTAATGTCAGGAGCGCGTCCCGGAAGATTTGCACTGAACCTTCCTTTTGATCCCGTCGAAGTCTCCCGTCGTCTACTTGTCTGGTACGGCAAAGCAGGTCGTGATCTCCCCTGGCGAAACACTCGCGATCCTTATCGGATCTGGCTCTCCGAGATCATGCTGCAGCAGACCACCGTGGCTGCGGTCATCCCATACTACGAAAGCTTTCTGGAAAGTTTACCGACCGTTGACAATCTGGCGTCAGCGTCCCTTGATGAGGTCATTACCCTCTGGGCTGGGCTCGGCTACTACTCGCGGGCTCGAAATCTACATAAAGCAGCCTGTCAGATTGTTTCGGAACAGAGTGAAGGATTCCCGAACACCCTGGAGGCTTTGACGGCCCTGCCGGGTGTCGGTCGCTCAACAGCTGGCGCTATTCTCTCTATCGCTTTCGATAAAGCTGCAGCAATCCTTGATGGCAATGTCCGTCGCGTGTTGGTACGTCTCTTTGCCTGGCAAGAAGATCCTCGCAGCAGTCGTGCGGAGAAGCAGTTGTGGCTTTGGGCTGAAGCCTTGATGTCCAAAGAGAATCCACACGATTACGCTCAGGCGATTATGGATCTGGGGGCAACAGTTTGCACGCCACGCGATCCGAATTGCGGACACTGTCCATTGCAGAAAATTTGTCAGGCCAATAAAAAAGGGTCGGCTGCTGAATTACCGGTTGCCCGCAAAAAACAAAAGGTGCCGGTTCGGCAACAAGTTGCCCTGGTCATCTGTGCTGCCGGTGGTCTCTTACTCCGACAACGTCCGCTCGAAGGGTTCCTTGGAGGATTGTGGGAATTCCCAACGTTTGATCAGCCTCCAGGGTTGAAGGCTGATCAGGCTGCTGCTCGTCTGCTCTCTGATCTTTGCTTGCACGGCTCGCTTGAAAAGGTCGGAGAGGTCCGACATGCTTACAGTCATTTCAAGCTGGAGCTGTCTCTTTTTAGTGTTGATATAGAGATTGTCGAGGGTGTTGCCGAAGAGAACGAATATTGCTGGTGTAGTCGTGTTGAGCTTGAGAGCATGCCGTTACATGGTGCACATCGTAAAGCTTTTCGCCAATTTGAGGCTGCCAGATGACCGTTGCTTGAAAGGGGAATTCTCGGTAGCATGATCTAGTTTACAAATCAGAAACGTACACTACGAGCCACCCTATCTTCTATGTCTGACGAACCGAAAATACACCAGCTGATTGTCCGCCAGCGTCCTGCAGCTAATCCGGATCTGGATACTCTTTTGCTGCTGTTGCAAAGGGATTTCGGACTCGATACCTACACGGCACGTCAGCGTCTTATCGGCCCAGGTTTAGCCTTGTTTGGTAAGGGGCCTCTCGAAAAAACCGGTAAAGTCTCGGCATTGTTGCAACTTCACGGTTTTGCCTGTTGGCTGATTGAGCCACAGAAACCTGCCTTTGCATCTAATCTGCTGCGTAGCCTGGAGATCCTTGGTGATTACATCGAATTTACCTGTCAGAAATCACTGATTCGTCTTGAGCGGGGTACTTCGGTGGTCGGAGTCCTGGCTGACCTTTCTGGAGGTCTGGCCGACAAACATGTCAAAAGACTTCTGGCTCAGAATACCTATCGTGGTAGTGATGCCCTGGAAATACTCGGTCGCGACGAGATGATTCGCACCGTACTGCAGGGACAGCCGGTCTTTGATTTCTACCTGCTTAATCAGGAGCACAAAGTACAGCAAGTCGTCCAGGTTATACCGGGTCGCTTCAATATTGACGGACTTGGTTCTCGGGCCGGTATGGGTACCAAACAGAACTTGCAGGCACTGATGAAGCTGGTCAAGGAGTATGCCGGGCCGTTTCGGTTGTACTGTGATTTTGGTTTGAGTCAACTGCCGAGATGTGATGTTAAAAAAGCTTCGGACAGCCCATCGGTAACTCTGGAAAATCTTGCCAGCCTGAGTCGTTATGGCTGGTTGGTCACCCAGTTACAAGGCGATGGCCGCCCCGTAACGGAGCAGCAGTCCGGCAGCGCTGGTTTGGTGGCCGGTGTAGCCGCTGCTGTTGTGGTCGGACAGCCAATGCTTGGCGCGGTACTGGCGGGCGATGGTATTAACTCGATTCCTGGCTTTGCAGAGGTAACCCGGGAAATCCGCAGAGAGCTCGACGATAGTGACGAAACATCGACCGTACAACCGCCTGTCGAAAGCCAATCAAAACGTAGAGATTTACCTGCTCCGCCGGATCGGCCAGCAGCCAAACTGAACTGGCGAAAATCGCTCATAACAGTTTTTGTGGTTGCTGTCGGATTCTCTTTCGTGGCTGGTGGTGTTGGCGATGAGCTGCTTCGATTGATCTCCAGGTATGGAATTGCGACGGGGATAGTGCCAGCGATTGCGGCAGTGCTTTTGCTCTGGGGTGGGTTTCGCTTTATCCGTCTCAAGCGGCGCATTGAAAACACGCCAACCAGCAAAGTTCGTTCTGTGGCTATGGGGCTGGTAGAAGTACATGGTCGAAGCAAACGCCTCTACGCTTTGGTGGCACCGATGACCCAATCGGCCTGTGCCTGGTATCGGTTGCGTAAGTACCGTAAAGATAACAATAAGAGCTGGAAGTTGATCAAAGAGGTCAACAGCAATCATGTTCCGTTTCAAATTGACGATGGTACGGGGCGGGTAATTATTGATCCGACGGGAGCGTCCATAAAGGCCAAGGTTCGACAGACTGGCTACCCAGGTCAGTCGCCGCTCACCTTTACAGCGTTTGGCAGTGGTTACGATGAAGATGAAAAGTGGATTGAGGATATTATCTATGAAGGTACCTCTCTCTATGTACTCGGTTATGCTCAGCCGTTACGCGAAGAGCGCATGAGCCTGCGTGAACGAACTATGGCAAAACTACGCCAGCTCAAGCTTGACCCCCAGGCGATGCGCCGTTACGATACTGATGGCGACGGAGTTATCGACGAAACTGAGTGGCAAGATGCCCGCAACGACGCTGAGCAGGATGCAATGCGTGAGCATCTGGTGGAGGGTCGCGCACGTAAACGTCAGGAAGAGCATGTGGTGATTGGCAAGGGCCCACAGCGTAGTTCGCCATTTATTATTGCCGAAACAGTTTCTGAGGCTGATCTTATCCGCAAGTATAGTCTAGTAAGTATACTCCTGTTGATTGCTGGCTTGGGAGCGGTGACTCTGGCGCTTTACAAATTCCTGCAGTACATCAGGATGTAACCTTTTTCCGAAGGAGTTTTGCTATGAGTGTGGCTCGGATTATTCTTGGGGTTCTGGTTTTTATCATTGTTGCGCTGGTGTTCTACGTGGTCACTATCTACAATGGTTTTGTCGCGCTAAAGAACAATATTGAGCGCAACTGGAGCAAAATCGATGTCTTGCTCAAACAGAGATACGATGAGTTGCCCAAGTTGATCAAGGTTTGCGAAGGTTACATGCAGCACGAGCAGAAGACTTTGGAAGCGGTCATCAAGGCGCGCTCCATGGTCAATCAGGCCGGATCAGATGAGCAGAAAATGCAGGCCCAGAACATGTTGACCGACACCTTGAAGTCTCTCTTTATGGTGGTTGAGAAATATCCAGATCTTAAGGCTGACAAGTCCTTCCAGCAACTCGGCTATCGGATTACTGAACTAGAAGACCAGATCGCTGATCGCCGTGAGTTCCTCAACGAATCGGTCAACATCTACAATATTCGTCTTGAGCAGTTCCCGGACGTTGTTATTGCTCGTCTCTTTAACTTTGCAAAACGCACTCTCTGGCAGATTGATCCTGAACATCGTCAGGATGTTAAAGTTGAGTTTAAGCACACCTGAGAGTAAAGTTGACATGATTTCTGTCTGCAATATGCAAAACGGGCTCCGTCCAGTAGATAGACGGAGCCCGTTTTGTGTGCTGCTTGAAAAATGTAAGTTCTTGTGCTGCCCAGGGACAGAATCAAGCTGTCGACTCTCCAGAGTTTTAGTCTTCGCCCAGTTCGGCGCCCTCAGGATATAGCCGAGGAAAATAGTATCCGACAGCGCAGGTGGGAAAGGAAAGGCGCACTGGTCCCTTCTCTGTCTCAGCACTTAACAGCTTCTTTTCAAGAAGGTCTTTGAGAATACGGCGTGCTGTACGTTCTGCCTTTCCGGTTATTCTCGCGGCCTCTCCACGAGGCACTTCTCCGCGCAACAAGACCTCACGCAAAAGATAACCAGATTCTGGTTGTAGTTCTCCAAAGACTGTCTGGCGATCTACATAACCGATGATGCGTTTTTGCAAGCCATCAAAGTCAAGTAAGGCCGACATGAACTTTATTTGATCAAGAGCCATTTCCAGGAAAAAGGTGCAAAAAGCGACCAGGCCTTTGTTTGAAAGGTTGCCACGACCATCCATGTCTCCTTGACGGTGGCTGTCAGCACCGGCAAGCGCAGCTAGATAATCATCGCGATTGCGCGCCAGTCCACGGGAAACGGTCCACATACCATGACCGTCAATACGTGCTTTAACAAGGTAAGCGTGAGAAAAGAGACGGGTAACTCTACCGTTGCCATCCAAAAATGGATGAATCCAAGCAAGGCGATGGTGAGACGCTGCTGCTGCCACTACTCTTTTTGTTGCGCTCAAATGTGGGTCGCCATAAGCAGCATGGAAGCGCGACAAAAAGTCTGGTAGCGAGTGAAACCCAGGGGCAAGGTGTATGCCTACGGTGACCTCGTTTTCACGAAGCTCTCCTGGTTTCACAACTTTTATCTCGCCTTCAGAGGTTTTGATGTTACGGAATTCATCGGCAAGCCGCTCGTAAAATTCGCGGTGGATCCAACAGAGGAAATCAGGTGCGCAGATATCAGTATCAACCTTCTCTGCCAGCCGCACCTCTATGAGTTTCTGAACCTCTACATGTGCGGCACTCTCCATTTGCAGCGCTCGTTTTACGGGGTTATGAGAGTAGTTCTTGACTAATGCCCTTTCAATGTCAACGGGGTGGGTATTGTGGCCCTCAATGAGATTGGAATAGTAGCTATTCATGGACCGCACCAGTTCAACAATCGCTTTTCGGGTCGTTGGATGCAGAGTTGTGCTCAGCGCGGCTGATTGTCGAATGACTTCAACAGCCAAATCAGTAAGATTTGCATCTTGAACCGATGGGAACATTGGCTCCATTTGTGAGGTGCGTGTGTAAATGGGCTCTTTGGACATCCGAAGCTCCTGACTTTATCTTGGCAAGACTGATTTGCACGAAGCATACATCATGTTTTTTGTTTTTTCCACTAAAATGGCCGATATCTTGGCCGATGTTTTCTTATTATATAGATTGCCTAGATTCAACTAGTAAGTGCAACTCTACATACTTGGTTTAATGGATAAGCTGCGGTAGTCTCACGGCTTCTTTCACCGACCAAAGTTAGAGGAGCACGATGAGTCACTACACGCAGCTTACCCGAGAAGAAAGATACCAGATTTCTGCCTTGAAAGCAGCAGGTCATGATCAGATCGAAATTGCCAAGGTTATCGGTCGTCACAAATCCACGATCAGCCGAGAGCTGGCCAGAAACTGTGGGTTAAGGGGCTACAGACCCAAGCAAGCTGATAACTTTGCCGAAAACCGCCGCCAAGAGAAGTCGACTCATCGTATCATTCCCGAGTCATGGTCACGAGTTAAGCTGCTTTTGCGCGAATACTGGAGTCCGGAGCAAATCAGCAGCTGGTTGCGTTATGAAGAAGATATTCATGTCAGTCCTGAATGGATTTATCAATACATCCTTCGGGACAAGCAAGCGGGTGGCGATCTCTACAAACATCTGCGCTGTCAGAAGCAACGAAAGAAACGTTACGGCACCCCAGAACGTCGTGGACAGCTAAAAGGGCGCATTTCTATCGACGAGCGGCCAGAGGTCGTTAATCAGCGCAGCCGTATCGGAGACTGGGAAGCAGATACCGTCATTGGCAAACAAGGTGGCGCTGTACTGGTCACCCTGGTAGAGCGCAAGACGCGCTTGACTGTGATTGGCAAAGCGCCCAACCGGACAGCACAAGAAGTAACGGCTGTCATTGTAAAACGGCTAATGCCGTTAGCTGCTCAGGTTGAAACTCTGACCTACGACAACGGAAAAGAGTTTGCCTTGCATCAACAGATCGACAAGGAACTCAAATCCAACGGTTACTTTGCTCATCCCTACCATTCATGGGAGCGAGGGCTGAACGAAAACACCAACGGGTTGATTCGTCAGTTTTTCCCAAAAGGGAAAGATCTCGTCGAAGTCACCGATGCACAGATCCAGAGAGTAATGGATAAACTCAACAATCGCCCCAGAAAATGTCTTGGGTTTAAAACCCCAAATCAGATATTCTTTGGAATCGATCCACCGGTTGCACTAGCGAGTTGAATCCGCGAAGTTATATAGTATGCTTGTGCTCTAGGAGTAAATTCAACAAAGGCCTTATCCTTTCGTACAATTAAACCGTCACGTTCATTCGCCTCGAACATTTTATCGCGATTTTATCGGCCGAATTCTATTCAATGCCGGCAAGTGCCTTGCTAACCAAAAACCGACAAATGA
>PVMK01189304.1_pt2 | contig 22361 bp, 22 predicted proteins | sample 1853481 | NCBI WGS metagenome assembly PVMK01 (sample SAMN08533507, study PRJNA380276) | Marine sediment metagenome, whole genome shotgun sequencing project. | reverse complement strand
AATGGCCGATCAGATGAGCGGCGTGACCATGAGTGAGCCCGGCGTTTCAAGGCTCGTGCAGGTCGATGTCGCTGAAGCAGCAAAATTGGCCGGCAATTAATTATTTTCTGACCGGCCCGGAGAGGCAAACTTTGGAAACTTCAACACTTCGCTGGATCATTATCATTATCGGGGCCCTGGTGCTGGGCTCGATTTTCCTGTTTGGAAATCCCAGGAAAAAGCGCACGCTCCGCGCCTCGCGCCGCCAGGAACAGAGTAACGCACAGCGGCGGGAACCCACGCTGAACAGCCCCTATAAAGCTGAGGATGGCGAACTTGATGCCGAATCAGAGGGGGTCGCGGAAACCAGCCAGGGTGAACTTGATATCGGCGGCGTGAAGCCAGCCGCGCCGCGAAAACCGGCTGCCCCTCCACCGGAGAAAATCGTCAGCCTGTTCCTGGTAGCCCGGGATAACCACATTATCAATGGCGCCGAGTTGCTGCAGTCCACCATCAAAGCCGGTATGGAATTCGGTGAAATGAGTATTTTTCACCGTATTGAGGAAGGCGCGGATAAATCCGTGTTCAGCCTGGCGAATGCCGCCAAGCCGGGAAGTTTCAGCCGGGATGGATGGAACACTTTCGAAACCAGCGGCGTGGTATTGTTCATGGCCTTGCCGGGCCCCGCAAATGCGCTCGATGCCTGGGATTCCATGCTGGCGACCGCCAGGCGCATAAGTGAAATCCTTAACGCGGAGTTGCTGGACGAGGAGCACAAGCCCTTCACGCGTCAAAAAGAGGCCCGTATCCGGGAGGAAATGAGAACATACGACAGGAGCAAGTCCTAGTACTCCTTGAAAGAGTACTAGCCCGCGATGAATCAACAGGCAGCAGAACAGCGCATTGGCGAACTTCGCACCGAGATTGAACAGCACGACTACCGCTATTACGTCCTGGATACACCCTCGGTTCCTGATGCCGAGTACGATCGCCTGATGCGGGAATTGCAGTCCCTGGAGGCCGGGTTTCCCAGTCTGGTCGTTCCTGAATCACCCACACAGCGGGTGGGTGGCCAGCCCGCGGAGGGTTTCGAAGAGGTGCGCCACCGCACGCCCATGTTATCGCTGGCCAATGCATTCTCGGCGGAGGAAATTCAACAGTTCCACGAGCGCGTGATCAAGGGGCTGGAAACCGGTCACGTCCGCTATGTCGCCGAACCCAAACTGGACGGCGTCGCCATTTCCCTGCGTTATGAGGCAGGCCGCCTGACGCAGGCCGCTACCCGCGGTGACGGCGCTACCGGCGAGAATGTGACCTTGAATGTACGCACCATCAACGCCATTCCATTGCATCTTCAACAGCGGGGGGAGCAGCGGGAACAGTCCCCCGTTTGGCCATCCGCCTTAGAAGTCCGGGGAGAAATCTACATGCCGCTGGCCGGGTTCGATGCCTGGAACGAGCAGGCGCGGCGGGAGGGCGGCAAGGAATTGGTTAATCCACGCAATGCGGCTGCCGGCAGCCTGCGCCAGCTGAATCCGCGCGTAACTGCAAAACGTCCCCTGGCATTTTATGCATACGGCGCTGTAGCCGCCGGAGGCTTGCCGGACAGCCATTATGAGGTATTGCAGGTGCTCCGGGCATGGGGTTTCCCGGTCAACCCGGAAGTGCGGCAGGTCGTGGATGCGCAAGGCTGCATTGCCTACTATGTTGATTTGGCCGCAAAGCGCGATACCTTGCCCTACGATATCGATGGCGTGGTGTTCAAGGTCGAATCCAGGGATCAGCAGGAAACGCTGGGTTTTGTCAGCCGCGCACCGCGCTGGGCCATCGCGCAGAAGTTCCCGGCTCAAGAAGAAGTCACCCGTCTGCTGGATATCGACATCCAGGTGGGGCGCACCGGTGCACTGACTCCTGTAGCGCGGCTGGAACCGGTCTTTGTCGGTGGTGTAACGGTAACCAACGCTACCCTGCACAACCTGGATGAAATCCGCCGCAAGGATGTACGCGCCGGCGACTGGGTGGTGGTTAGGCGTGCCGGCGACGTGATCCCGGAAGTAGCCCGAGTGGTGCTGGAACGAAGGGAAGGGGAGCCCGCGGAGTTCCAGATGCCAGTGTCTTGTCCGGTCTGTGGCTCGGCGGTCGAGCGTATCGAGGGTGAAGCCGTGTTTCGTTGCAGCGGCGGTCTGAATCCGCGCGTAACTGCAAAACGTCCCCTGGCATTTTATGCATACGGCGCTGTAGCGGCCAGAGGCTTGCCGGACAGCCATTATGAGGTATTGCAGGTGCTCCGGGCATGGGGTTTCCCGGTCAACCCGGAAGTGCGGCAGGTCGTGGATGCGCAAGGCTGCATTGCCTACTATGTTGATTTGGCCGCAAAGCGCGATACCTTGCCCTACGATATCGATGGCGTGGTGTTCAAGGTCGAATCCAGGGATCAGCAGGAAACGCTGGGTTTTGTCAGCCGCGCACCGCGCTGGGCCATCGCGCAGAAGTTCCCGGCGCAGGAAGAAGTCACCCGTCTGCTGGACATTGACATCCAGGTGGGGCGCACCGGTGCACTGACCCCGGTAGCGCGGCTGGAACCGGTTTTTGTCGGTGGTGTCACGGTAACCAACGCTACCCTGCACAACCTGGATGAAATCCGCCGCAAGGATGTACGCGCCGGCGACTGGGTGGTGGTTAGGCGTGCCGGCGACGTGATCCCGGAAGTAGCCCGAGTGGTGCTGGAACGAAGGGAAGGGGAGCCCGCGGAGTTCCAGATGCCAGTGTCTTGTCCGGTCTGTGGCTCGGCGGTCGAGCGGATCGAGGGTGAAGCCGTGTTTCGTTGCAGCGGCGGTCTGTTTTGCCCGGCGCAAAGAAAACAGAGCATCATGCATTTTGTGTCCCGCCGCGCCATGGATATCGAAGGGCTGGGTGAAAAACTGGCCGATCAGCTGGTCGAAAAAGGCCTGGTGAATTCAGTCGCCGATTTGTACAGGCTGACCCGCGAGCAGTTGGCCGGCCTGGAGCGAATGGGCGGAAAATCAGCCGATAATCTCTTGCAGGAACTGGAACGCAGTAAGAATCCGGATCTCGACCGTCTGCTGTTTGCCCTGGGAATACGCGAGGTGGGAGAGGTCACCGCTCGTTCACTGGCAAAGCACTTCGGAACCCTGGAACAGATCACATCAGCCAGTGAGGAGGAACTGATCGAAGTGCCCGATGTAGGTCCGGTGGTTGCCGGTCGCGTTCATGCTTTTTTCCAGGAAGCGCACAACAATGAAATCATCGCTGCGCTGGTGCAGGCGGGACTGCAGTGGAAGGCGGTGGAAGCCGGGCAGGGGGAACAGCCACTGGCCGGTCAAACCTGGGTGTTGACCGGTGCACTGGGCATGCCAAGGGCAAAAGCAAAGAACATGCTGGAATCACTTGGCGCAAAAGTGTCCGGCAGTGTTTCGGGCAAAACCTCGGTAGTACTCGCCGGGGAGGCCGCCGGTTCCAAGCTGAAAAAAGCCCAATCGCTTGGAGTAGAAGTAATCGACGAAGCCGCATTCCTCCAACTAATGTCAGAGCACGACATAAACCTGTAAGAGACCCCTTGGGGCCGAAACGCTCAGCATCCAGCACTTCTTGCTAATAAGTCAGGACAGCACGCGAATGAAGCAACCCAGCGTTGGGAAGCGGAGGCGGTTGGCTGTCTTCAGGACAATCGGCTGTCGGGAACAGCCGATTAGTGCACAGGGATGTCTCGAACGTGTCCTGAAGACAGCCAACCGCCTCCGCTTGACGCCACACCGTTTTTCACGAACAAGGTTTTCTCCTGCAAACCCTGACAGGCATGCTCTCACACGTGCTTTCTACTGCAATTTCAGCTTGTACACGGGCGTCGGCCGCCTTTCTGTACTCACATACACATCCAGTGCATCAAATTCAAAAGTCACCGCTTCATCATGCAGTCCGGGCGGTCCGACATACTCAAGCGGCGCTTTCAGGAAAGCCTCGGCCCATGACTCGTTCTCTGCGCGTTCGAACAGATACAGGCTGCGGTAGGTGATCACAGCAGCACGCCTGCCATCGCTTGAGATATCCATGCCGGTTGGCTGGGAAACCCAGGGGCCTCTTTTTTTGCTGGTGAAAAGGTCAGCCATGGTCGGCGGCCTGAAGCCAGGTACCTCGCCCAGGTATTGCAATTCCGCTTCGCCGGCCTGAAGCGCTTCTTCAACAGGCAGTCCATACAGGCGTGGAGGATGGTCCCGCTTGGTCAGGAACAGGATCATCTTGCTGGCGGGGTCATAAGCCATCGCTTCGCAATCCCGTGGTCCGTCCGGGTAACGGATTTTCAGTTTGTGCAGCAGGTCCACCTTATTCGGATAAGTCCCGCTTGCCGACGTTTGGGGTTCTGCCACAAAGTACAGTTTGATGGATTTATAGCGGGCCTTGTTATCCCCGGTGTCGCCCAGCACCAGCAATGGCCCGTTCTCACTCGGAATGCGGGTTATGTCTTCCCAGTCCCGGTTCTTCGCATCCCGGATCGTGAGTTTGCCCAGATGGCGTCCGTCCGCATCAGCAATATAGATCGAAGGGCTGCCCTCATCGTTGTGCAGGAAGAACACGTCGCCTTCACCGGACTGAATACCGCTGACCTCGTCCAGTTCCTTTGATTCCAGGATGGCGGTAACCACGAATCCGGCGTCCGGCTTGTCCGCTGGTTTTTGAATTGCATCGGCGTCGCAGCCAGTGAGGGGCATCAGCAGCAGGGCCAGGGCAAGCAGGATTTTCATAAGCAAGTGTCTCCTCTTGGACGGACAGTATAAAATCATCCCACATTCAAGTTTCGAAATATTGAGGCAGCTCATGTTCAGTGCATTACTGCGGATTTCCTTCATCATTCTGCTGGTGTTGGCAAGCCAGGCCGTCCGGGCAGAAAGAACCGATGTGATTTATCTTCAAAATGGCGACCGGATCACCGGTGAAATCAAATCGCTGTTTCGCGGCAAACTGGAGTTCAAGACTGACCACATGGGAACGGTCTTCATCGAGTGGGATGACATCCGGGAGATTGTCAGCACAACCGGACATTCGGTCGAACTGACCAATGGACAACGATTTTACGGTCCCCTGGCGAAACCGGAAAATGCGGATATGATGGTAGTGGAAACCGGGGATGGACCGGTAGGCGTGAATATCCTGGATGTTATCGGGATGTATCCGGTGGAAGCCAACTTCTGGGACCGGCTTGATATAAGCGCCAGCCTGGGTTTCAGTTGGGACAAGGGCAGTAAAGTAGGTAAATACAACCTGGGGCTCGACGCGGTTTACCGGCGGACTGAATCAATGACCCGGGCAGACTTCAGCACGGAACTCACGACGCAGGAACAAGTGGACGATACGAAGCGTACGGTGTTAAACGCCAACCATCTGATTTTCACGCGGAACAAGAAATTTCGGATTTATTTCGGAAATCTTGAGCAAAACGATCAACTGGGTGTTGACCTGAGGGCCTTGCTCGGTGCAGGTTATGGCTGGGTACCCATTCGGTCCCAGAGGAACTGGTTCTCACTGTCAGCGGGTCTCGACATCAACCATGAAATTCCAGATGTGGGTGACGCCGAGACCAACCTGGAAGCTGCGGGCATGATGATTTATGAGTATTACAAGTATTCCACACCGGAACGCTCGCTCAAGACCAATTTGACGGTTTTCCCGAGCATTACCGATTTTGGCAGGTGGAGGGCAAATTTATCTACCGATTTCCGTTTCGAGTTGGTCGAAGACCTGTTCTGGAAACTGGATTTCTACCTCACCTACGACAGCGATCCAATTTCACAAGAAGGTGCGAGCAGTGACTACGGCGTCACTTCCGCAGTTGCCTATAAATTCTGAATCTGCATGATCAGGCCGGATCCGCTGACGCCTGGGGTATCACCGGCGCCATCGCGGGCTCGTTTCCATCCCTTACCGCGCGGTAATGCGGTGAAGTAATCTCCACTCCGGCCATGTGGAAAGCGTCCAGTATGTTGGCATGCAGATCCGAGTATATTTTCGGCCGCATATCGGCCCGGCGCGTGCTCGCATTCAGTTCGTAGGCCACATAATTGTCATCCAGTGCTGTCTGCAGAACAAACGGCTTTGGATCCTCCTCGATGTGTTCGGTGGCTGTCGCAGCGGACAACAACAGTTCCTGCACTTTCGGCCAGGGAACGTCGTAACCGATGGTGATTCCGGTGTGAAGCATGATTCCGGCTTTTTTTGCCTGGGTAGAAAAATTAATGACCTTGCCGGACATAATGGCTGCATTGGGGATCGAAATTTCAATGTTCTTCGGTGTCAGGATTCGCGTCACGAAAGCAGTACGCTCGATGACTTTTCCTTCGCTGTCGGAAATGCGAACCTGGTCGCCCGTTCTGAATGCCCGCGTGAACGTAATGACTATCCCCGCCACGACGTTGGCCACTGCAGTTGTCGATCCCAGGGAGAACAGCACGCCGATGAAAATCGTCACACCCTGGAATGCCGGAGAATCGGAACCGGGCAGGTAGGGAAAAACGACCACCAGGGTCATCGCAATAATCAGCAAGCGGAGCAGACCGAAACTTGTTTTTGCCCATTCGGGATAAAATCCCGGTATCTTGATACGCCGCCGTTGAACGCCCACAAATACCAGCCTGAACAACCTGAGCAACAGGTACGCAAAGAAGATGATGACCAGGGTGGTGATGAGATCCGGAAGATAGTCAACAAAACCCTGCCAAATTCCGGATACTGCACCGCGTATTAAACCGGTGCTCTGTTCCGCGAGATCACGGGTCCAACTGAACAAACCCAGTACGGTGTTCAGGAAGGAAATGATGATGAAAATCCTCAGCACCCAGCTCAGCGCCTGGAAAGTCCGGTTAAGGATGGCCGCCACTTCAGCGGCAGACAGGATTTCCTGTTTCTGTATTCGCAGGGGCTGCACATCGCTGTCTTCTTTGAGCACGCGGCGCGAAAGGGCCCTGAAACCCCGGAAGACCACCGCGTAAAACACCCAGTAGACCAGGATAATGAATACAGTCAAAGCCACGTTGGTGGCCAGCACGGTATAAGCATGATCGCCAATCAAAGCGGTCAGCCATTCCTGCAATATCTGGGTCAGTTCCAACATATGCCCAAGTTCTCCCTCTCGTTAATTTTCCGAGTATATCAGTATGCTGTAAGAGTTCCCTTGGGGACGAATGTAAGAGGCCGCTTGATGGTTGACCATTAAATTGCTAATCAGTCAAAGGTTTAGTAGTTTGAATGACGTGAAATTACTGCTAATTTTCAATCCGCATGCGGCCATGGGCCGTGCCTCACGGCTGTTGCCCGATATTCGAAAGGACCTGGAGCAGTTCGCTGCAGTTGAAGTTGCCTCGACCTGCCATGCCGGGCACGCGGTGGACCTGGTGGCCGAAGCGGACCTGTGTGCATTTGACGGCCTTATCGCCGTGGGCGGGGACGGCACACTGTTCGAAGTTCTCAATGGCCTCTACCGGAAAGAACCGCAGGAACGGGTTCCCCTGGGCCTGGTCCCGGTCGGCACCGGTAATGCTTTCGTCCGTGACCTTGGGCTGATGCCCGGGGAGTGGCGAAAGGGGATTGACATCATCGCCCGGAATCAGCCTCGAAGGGTGGATGTCGGACGCGTGCAGACCCGGTCAGAGACTTTCCATTTTCTCAATATCATCGGTATGGGGTTTGCAGTGGACGCCGGGCTGACGGCCAAGAAGCTGAAAATGCTGGGTAATGCGGCCTATACCCTGGGTACCTTGTGGGAGACAATTAGCCTTAAGAGTTATCCATTACATATTGAAATTGATGGAAAAAATATCAGACAAGATAATGTTTTTGTCGAAATTTCAAACTCCCGCTATACGGGCACCAGCTTCCTGATCGCACCGGATGCACGGATCGATGATGGGCTGCTGGATGTCACGCTGTTGTCCAACCTGCCGCGCAGGCGATTGCTTCGATTATTTCCCACCATCTATAGTGGCCGGCACGTCCAGTACAAGGAAATATCGACTTTCCAGGCGCAGAAAATCAGGATCCACGCACCTGGCGGGCGATTGCTTGCACCGGATGGTGAATTCCACGGCTCGACGCCGGCTGACATCAGCTGCCTGCACCGGGATTTGGAAATATTCTGGACCTGATCAGTCCCTGCTGGCTGGCTACCCGATACCTTCGATCGTACCATCCGGAAGCAGCTTGACCTGTAGCGCCTTTGGTTTCCTGGGTAAACCCGGCATGCGCATGATGGCCCCGGTCAGTACAACGAGGAAACCCGCGCCGGAATTTATCTGGATGTTTCGTACCGTGACTTCGAAATCCCGCGGCCTGCCGTGCAGGGCAGGGTCATCCGACAGCGAACTGGGCGCTTTGGCAATGCAAATGGGCAGATTGTCCATACCCAGTTCTTCGATTTTCTTCAGATCTTTTTCGGCTTCCTTGGTGAATGCCACGTCACGGGCGCCGTACATAGTCTGGCTGACCGCTCTGACTTTTTCGACAACGGGGATGTCCAGGTCGTAGAGCGGCCGGTAGGGACGCCCGCTATCGATGGCTGCCATTACCTGGCGGGCCAGGTCTTCTGAGCCTTCACCGCCCTCAGCATAATGCCGGGACTCGGCAAAGAACACACCATCCCTATCGGCGCGTTCCTTTACCAGTCGGATTTCATCATCCGTATCGGCCTCAAACCGGTTCAGTGCGACGACGGGCCGTTTATTGAACTGTCTGACACTTTCAATGTGCTTGTCCAGGTTCTCCAGGCCCTGGCGGACCGCTTCGGTATCCGGCTCAGTCAGCCGGTCTTTGGACTTGCCACCGTGCATCTTCAGAGCACGAATCGTGGTCACCAGGACAACGCCATCCGGATCCAGGCCCGCCGAGCGGCATTTGATGTCAAAGAACTTCTCGGCGCCCAGGTCAAATCCGAAGCCGGCCTCGGTGATGGCCCAGTCGGAAAAATGCATGGCCATCCGGGTAGCGAATACACTATTGCAACCATGCGCGATATTGGCGAAGGGCCCACCGTGAATGAACACGGGTGTGCCTTCCAGCGTCTGCACCAGGTTGGGATTAACAGCGTCGCGCAACAAGGCCAGAATTGCATCGGTGATGCCCAGCGCCTCCAGGAATACGGCTTCACCAGCATAGGTATAACCGATCAGGATACGGTCCAGGCGTTGGCGAAGATCATCAAGGTCATTGGCCAGGCACAGGATGGCCATGATTTCCGATGCCGCCGTAATGTCGAATCCGCCCTCGCGGGGAATACCCTGGAAACGGCCACCCAGTCCCAGCACGATCTTACGCAGGCTGCGGTCGTTCATATCCATGACCCGGCGCCAGGCCACGATCCGCGGGTCGAGTTGCAATTTGTTGTCCCAGTAAATGTGGTTGTCGATGGACGCTGAAATCAGGTTATTGGCGGTTGTAATGGCATGAAAGTCGCCGGTGAAGTGCAGGTTAATCCGGTCGACCGGCAGGACCTGGGAATAACCGCCGCCGGTTGCGCCGCCCTTCATACCCAGGCAGGGGCCCAGCGAGGGTTCGCGCAAAGCGATGCAAACGGATTCGCCGAGCCGGTGGAAAGCCTGGCCCAGACCGATGGAGGTCGTGGTCTTGCCTTCCCCAGCCGCCGTGGGTGTCGTTGCGGAGACGAGGATCAGGTGGCTTTTAGCCGTCCGCTGCCTGGGGCGCGAAAGTGCATCCAGGTGGACTTTCGCGATTTCATTTCCATAGGGAATCAGGTCCCGGTCATCGATGCCCAGTTGACTGGCGACAGTCCGGATTGGTTCGACAACGGCCTGCGCGGCAATGGCGGTATCAGAAAGCATTTTGCTCACTCCTGCAGATTAGTCCGGACTCTTTGGTGCGTAACTGAACCGCTGGCCGCCAACGGTGGCTTCAGCCATCAGTCCGCCACCAACGACCGTAAAGATCGCGACACCCGCATCGTAAGCGGCGTCTGCTGAAGCCCCCGCCGTAATCGCCACGGCCGATGCCTGCGCTCCAAGTTCAAAGTTGCCGCGCTTAAAATGATTCAGCGCAGTCTGATCCTTGAAGAAAATGAACTGGGCATACTTCTGGCCACCGAGTTGAAGGCCAATGGTGGCTTGCGACATGGAAGCGAAACCATCCACCTGCTCATTCACGATGACCAGGCCGCGCCCGAAAGCACCACCAATGACGATGCCGCCTTTGCCCACACTGGGCAGAACGACATAGCCGGCAGAATCGTCAAAGAATCTCTGGATGCCGGGATCTTTTTGCTTGATTTCCAGAATGGCTTTCTGGACGTTCAGTTCCATTTTGTCGGAAGTGTTGGGCTCGAACGCCAGTACCTTGCCGCTTAACAGGACAAGAGCTGACAAGGTGATAAATGCTGCAACTTTGCGCATGTTTTTCTCCGGGGAGTTTGTAATGGGAAATCAGGAAGACACCCGGGCCTGCGCGGCCCGGGATGATCTGTATGCGGCGTAAATTATCAGAAGGCTTCGTATGTGAACTTCTGTCCGCCAATGCTGGCCTCGTACATCAGGCCACCGCCGACATTAGTGAATACGGCAACACCCTTGTCATAATCGGCATCAGCTGATGCACCCAGGGTTACTGCAACGGCAGAAGCCTGGGCGCCCATCTCCCAATTGCCACGCTGGAAATGTCCCAGTGCGGTTGCATCTTTGAAGAAAATAAACTGTGCATAGACCTGGCCACCCAATTGGAGTCCGATGGTCATCTGGCTGAGTGAAGTATTGGCGATTGCCTTGTCATTCACGATGACCAGGCCTTTGCCATGCGCACCACCGATGCCGATGCCGCCTTTACCAACTTTGGGGAACACCGCGTAGCCGGCTGCGCCATCGAAGAATTTTGACATTCCCGGATCCTTGGCCTTCATATCGAGAATGGCCTTGGCCACGGACAGTTGCATCTCACTACTGGTATCGGGTTCAAAAGCCCACAGGTTGGCGGTTGAGGTCAGTAATACAAATGCGATAAACGAAAGCGCTGCTTTGCGCATGGTTTTCTCCTTTGAAATTGAAAATTCAGGTTTTTAAAATATATAAGGCTGGGAATCCATTACCAGAGCTTTCTGACGACTAAGTCAGCTCATAATTAGACCATATTATGAGTATTTATACCAGAATCTGCCGTGCTTCGCTTGGTGGCTGGCCGGTCCATCCCTTGTATGCTCTTGAAAATGAACTGACTTCCGAGAAGCCCAACAAAAAGGATATTTCAGTCAGCGTCTTGCTCCGGTCCTGAATGTATTGCTGTGCCAGCTCCCGGCGGATTTCGGTCAGCAGGATCTTGAAGGAAGAATCCTCTTTTTGCAGCTTCCGGTGCATATTGCGCGGCGTCATGTGCAGGGATTCGGCGACAGAAGTTTCGTTCACGTCGCCGGAACCCAGGTTATCAATAATGGCGGCCTTGGCGCGATTAAGGATATCTGCTTTTTCCCGGTGGGCAAGGTACTTGACGACGATATGCTCATTCAGCTTGGCCAGTTGGTCATTCGAGCCGGTCAGCCGTTTGTCCACTTCTTCGCGGGCAATGACAAACATCGTGTGCTCTGCCTCGAACTCGATCGGACAGCGGAAACAGCTCGAAGTAGTAGCCGGTGTCTGCAGGTTCCGGCTGCCTGAAATACACCTTTGCCGGATTGAAATCCTTGCCGGCTATTACGCGGCAAATTTTGGCCAGGATGGCCAGTTGCCCTTCCTCCCTGATCCGTTCATTCAGCAGTGGCAGCTGCGCATCGATGGTCACGTAGAAAAACTGTCCGTCTTCTTCCAGTTTGACCGCCAATTTTTCATTAATGACGCGGGCATAGCGGCTCAGGCGCTGGAATGCCGTTCTCAGGCTGGAACTGGCGAGCCAGGCAAAACCCAGGGAGCCCAGGTGTGCAGGCCGGAAGTACTCCGCACCCTTGAGGCCAAAAAAAGGATCACCGGATAGTTCTGCAACCTTCACATCCAGCCGTTGATATTGTTCCAGCGAAATCCTGGCGCCCTGATCGAACAGGACTTCGGGATCGATGCCTGCTTCTTCAAACAGGGGTCTGGGGTCAATACCGTAGCCTTCCAGTTGTTTCCAGAGCGCACCGAGTGAAGGGGCAAAGACGGTCATATGCGGCGTAACCCGCATATTGCACGAAGGCGGACCATTATTTGACTTTTCATGAACATATTTAATAGTTTATAGCCAAAATGATTGTCGTGCGAAAAATACAGTTTGTCCTATCCGGTTTTGCAGCGCATCTGGCTTCACATTTCGGCCGATCCTTCAAAAACCATAGCTATGGCTATGCTTGTTTGAACGATCGACCAAACTGTTTTGCCAGCTACACTGCAAAATCCGGATCCTTCGTGCAATATGCGGGTTAGCCCCGCCGACTCATGGAATTTGCGGGTCCGCGTTTTCATGGCAGTGAGATTCATATGAGCATTTTCGCTGAGTATGGTCATTTCAGTCAAACGAATGTCCAGTCTGGTCAAGAGAATTCCGGGAACTTTCCGTACTCTACCATCCATGAACAGAAGGGGCGTAATCAATATGTCGGCAATGAAATGGTTAACGAGGCAAAAATGAAGTCCGGTACAATAATAAATGAGAATCAGGATTCCTCGCAGCATACCCATGGGATTAACGAGGCGCTGTTGCGGTCAGAAATCAGTTTCTGGGATGATATGATCACTGGCTGTGGCCCGTCACATCCGCTCGATTCTCTGGAGCGAATGCAGCAGGCACTGGCGTTGGCAGAATCGCGCCTGGCTACCCTGCCCAGGGGCAGTCAGCATGCAAATGCATCCGATACCTTGAAAAAACTTCCATCCAACGTTTATTCCATTTCACGCAACAGTGCTTCTCGTGCACGAAAATCCAAATTGCCGGGGTAAAAATAATCGGACAGCCCGCCTACATCCTGGCCAAAACCCGATTCAGTTCTTCATCGTAGAGGGGGTCACACCCGGGTTGGTTTATTACCGACATGTACCATAATGCAGCCAGCTGGTCATAAAGACGGCAAAAAGCTTCCAGCCTGGAAAAATGTTCTTTCCCGGCTGTTCCGAAATAGGCGCCAAGGAAAATTTCAACCCGGTCAGTTTTCAACTGGTGGTGCTGAACCACCGTCGCCAGGTCGAAATACGGGGCGCCCACAGCCGAGTATTCCCAGTCGATCAGCCTGACGATCCCACCGCCAATGATGTTGCTGTGAACGAGGTCATTATGGCAAAGGGCAGGGCGCCTTGTTTCCGACAATAGCTTTTCCGCCAGTTTCGCGGCCTGCTCCGCAATGCGTGCGGCTCTATGAGTACCGGCTTCCCTGGCGTAGGCCAGCGCTATTACCCCTGGCGCAAATACCGGCCCGCGTGGCGGCAGAGAGTGCAATTGGCGTAAAGTCACCGCCAGCGCCCCCAGCTTGACCGGGTCATGGACATCCACAACGCTCCAGGCATTGCCGGGAACCCAGGAAGTAACCAGTACGCCTTTATCCGGATCGGACCAGATTATCTGTGGACCAATACCGGCAACGGATACCGTGTGTAAAACCTCGAGTTCAGCACGTCGATCCAGACCAAGAAGCCTGGCGAGCGGTTTGTCCAATCGCGCCACAAACTGTTCATTACCGGCCTTCAGCAGCCAGCTGTCACTGGCGGGCCCACCGGCCAGTTTTTCAAGGATATCTGCACCGCGCAGCGGCTCAATCCCATCGAGAAGGGTTTTCTGTTCGGGGGTGGGATCAAACACGATCCGCTTCCATGCTTTTTCGCCATTCGCGGTACCCGATCACGATCAAAACGAGATACAGGACAAAGAGAAGCGCCGTTAGCCACAGGCCGCGGCTGACATAAAGGTATACTGAAACGGAATCGATAATGAACCAGTAGTGCCAGTTCTGGATGATTTTCCTCGCTACCATCCAGGTGGTCACAATGGCGCCCCAGGTGGTGAAGGAGTCGAGATAGGGCATGGCCGCATTACTGTAACGGGACAACGCGAGGCCACTTGCCAGGGTGAACAGCAGGATTAAAACGAGGGGGGCGACGTGACGTTTGAGAGGCCAGCTTCTGACCGGCAGTCTATTTCCCGGCCCCTCACCATGCTTCCAGCTGTACCAGCCATAAACCGCCATTGCGATATAGAACACCTGCAGGGCAGATTCCATGTACAGGCCAGCCTGGTACATCAGCACGATATAGATGCTGGTGCTGAGGATGGCGGCAAACCAGCAGGCAATATTCTCGCGGATCGCCAGCACGAGGTAAGCAAGGGCGAGCACTACTGCAGTGATTTCCCAGGCCGACATGGATTTGAGCGCATCGCTCAACTGTGCTGCCAGTTCAGTCAATGTTGGGCAATCTCCCGATCTCGAGATCAGAATTCAGGTATCGGGTAACAAAAACGACTTTTTTCTCGCCGGACATGCTCTCGTGAATGCAGGCGTTGATTGCGGTGGTCACTTGTTCAAATTCCCCCCTGAGCTGCGTACTGAGCTGGTTGGTGACGATCTCCAACCCGGGGAAAGTCCGCAAGCGCAGGATAAATGCCTTGATCGTCGGGACGTAATCCGAATCCAGTGGGTACAAACTGATATCAACAGTAATTTTCATGGGTGTCTCCGCTTTGTTTTCATGGGTGTCTTCACTTTTTCCCATAGTCATAGCTTAATGTGATGCCATAGGTGCGTGGGTCCCCAAATCTCGTGTACAGCGTATTCTCGAATAAGGGAGGCTCATTGCCAAAGTAGAATCCGCGAGTGGCGTAATCTTCATCAAACAGATTGCGGGCCCAGGCAGACAGCCCCCAGGCGCCCCATTGTTTTCCGACCCGCAGGTTGACCAGCGGTAGGCATCTGACTGCTGGTTATGGCTGATGTCAAAGTAAAAGGCGCCAATGGCATTGATGTCCAGGCGAGCAAACCAGCCACCTGGAGCAGTATAGGTGACTCCAAAATTCAGCGTATAGGGCGGAGCATGAGCCAGGTCACGGTTCACCGCATTTGGGCTCACAGCAACAGTCTTTTCTGATCCGCGTATCTTCGTGTTCAGCAAACCGAGTGAACCATGCAGTTGCCAGGTTTCGTTAATCTGCCAGGACCCGCTGGCTGCCAGGCCGTAAAGCGCGGGCATCCCCGTTGTAGGGCACGAACACGAAACTGTTCGGGTCAAACGGTACCTGTTGGCTGGACTGGCTAAGCTGGGCATCGGTGCGGTCCATGTAGAACAGCGCCAGGTCACCGCTCAGGCTGCCTTCCAGCCAAATTCCCTTCAGTCCCAATTCGTAGTTCCACAGGTATTCCGGCTGGTAAGGAATGAATTCGGGTCCCAACAGGGCCACGCCTTGCAACGCAGCCAGAGACGGATTGAATCCACCCGCTTTGAAGCCACGGGCGATACGGGCATAGCTCCTCAGGTTTTCTTGCCAATCGTGGCTGATTGCAAGGTGCCCACCCCACATATTTTCCGAAGGCTCACAGTCGAACTGGGCACAGCTGTTTCCTCCGGCTGGGTTGTCTGGATAATTGAAATCCCGCCAGTCATCATCGTAGCTGGCGTCCCAGTGCTCATAGCGCAAGCCGATCGAAAGCCCTATCTTTTCACCGAGGCGGCTATCCAGACTGCCAAAAAAAGCCAGAGTGTCGGCCTCATATTCACTACTGATCTGCCGGTCAGTGAGGCAGGGTGGGCAGTAGTTCTCCTCACCACTGTCATCGTAAATCCCGGTCGATGAGATCCGGTTGTCTTCCTTCAGTTGTTGAACGAAGACACCCATCACCCAGTCGGTCGAATCATTGAACAGACGCCCCTCAGGCGAGGAAAGTAGTCTGAATTCCTGGTTGAGACTGCTACGCTCGCGAGGATTGATGTATTCGTAGTCGTAGACATAGTCACCGTATTGCTGCCAGAAATCATCATTGCCCCAGTCGCCGTCATAACTGAAAAAGATATCTGAATCAACCAGGCCGGTGATACTCACCAGGTCGATCCGGTCATTCAGCGGGCCCCTGACGCGCAGGGAACCCGCCCTGGTTTCCTGGCTGTCCCGGCCCGGCTTATCGCTGTGTGTAATATCATCGTTACGCACGGTCCAGGCATCGTAACCATTGTCGAAATCCATATACAGTCCCGTCAGCAGTGCGTTCCAATCATCCGCAAATGACCATTGGAGTTTACCGCGCGCGGTCAGTTCATCGCGCCCGTTGGTATCGTCACGGCCGAGGTAGCCATTGTCACGGAATCCATTGCTTTCAAAGTGGTGTAGTGATAGCCGCCCACTGCTGCGGTTGGAAAGCTTCCCGCCTACGGCGGCTCCGATCGAGAAAAGGCCATCGTTGCCGGCGGTAAGTTCCACGTTCATGGAAGTTTGATCTGCGGGAGGCTTACTTCGCATATAGATGATGCCAGCCAGAGCACTGGAACCATAGCGGGCACTTTGTGGCCCGCGTAGTACTTCAATCTGCTGAACATCATACAGGCTGACTACGCCGCCGATTCCTGAAAGGTCGATGTCGTCAATGATGAAGCCGACGGAAGGGTTGGGTGCACCTTCGTACTGCTCACGCTCACCGATGCCCCGCAGCTGGAAATAGCGTGCTCGTGAACCCTCCCCAGACAGGTTCATATTAGGAACCATCTGCACCAATTCTTCGAAATGTTCCACCGTGGAAAGTTGGATTGTCTCTTGGTCCAACAAGGTCAGGCTGGCATCCAGTGCAAGCGGAGAAGTCGATCGGTAGCCGGAGACAATAATTTCTTCCAGGACTGAATTCAGTGAATTGGCTTCACTGAACTCAGAACTATGGGTTGCACCTGGCAGCGCCAGCGCAGATAAAACCAACAATTTTCTGAACATGTGCGGATCTCTATACAATATTAGAGACCCGGCGTACTTCTAGCGGGAGTGTGGGCAGATAGTCCTCTTCCTACGCCGGTACTAACCGGATCAGGTTCAAAGGGTCCCTGTATCAAGGTCTCAGGCTCTTTCGAGCCGCCCCTAAGGCCGATACCGACTATAAAGGATTTTTCAGTTCAAGACACCCATCACTTTACCTATTTTTTAATTTTTGATTTTAATTCAAGACACCCATCACTTTATCTATCACTTTAGTTTGGTCGGCCCTGAGTCAGCTTTCCAAATCAGACATTGGACACCACCCCTGCAGCTTTTTAGGCGCCAAATGCTACTTCCAACTAAGGTAATCTGATCTGAATAGCTGCTAACTTGGTGAAGAAAGGGGCAGCAGCCCCCAACCAGGTAGATCGGAGTGCTTGCGTTTGAAACACATTAACCCGGTTCGGGAAAGAGACTCCGCCCAAAAGAAACCCCTTTGATGAATCGCCGCCCCAAGGAACGTGCAAACTCCCGCAGGAGACTGGCTGGTCCCAAAGCACCAAAAGAATGTTTTTCAGTTTGTCTGAGGTAATCCAGTATCGGCGCGGCATCCATGCCCAGGCGGTTGAGAATAGGCGGTTGATGTTCCGAAATGAAACCTTTTTTTCCATATTTGATTCCTCGGCCGGCCCAGTCCACCAATTCCAGGTAATCACTCAGGCCAAACGGAATCCCCACATCATCATTGGAGTTTTCGGCAAACGGCCGGAGCGCGCGGTTCTCCGGATGCAGAATCCGTTCTTGTATTGACGTGTAGTCCGATTGTTCAGGAGTCTTCGCCAGCGCTGCCCGGATTGGATTCAAATCTACATAGGCCATGCAAGTCAGTACCGCACGTTCATCCAGCAAGGCCTGCGAGGTGAAGCGCCCCTCCCAGAATCTGCCAGTGCAGTGGTCTTCTTTGTTGGCGATGCGGGCTATGGGTTCATTCAAACATCGCATGAACCAGGACAAATCAAGGAGCCGCTTACGCCATGTGGATAGCAGGCCAGCCACGTACTCGTGTTCGGCGGTACTCAAATACTCACCAGCCAGAAATCGTCTGATCAGCATCGGTTCCGAAAAAAGCCTCGTCCAGCGTTCAGCCACTTCCTGGTCGGACCAGTGTTGTGCCTGCTCTGAATTAATTCGAATGACGATGTGATAGTGGTTGCTCATGACGGCATAGGCGCACAGGTCAATCGCAAAAATTGAAGAGAGAAGCTTGATGCGATCCACGATCCACTGACGCCGGTGTTCAAAATCAAAACCGGTGACTGGGTCTCGTCCACACAGAAAGGCCCGTCGAACACAACGTGAAATGCAGTGGTAGTAAGGAGTGTCATCTAACGAGATAAGGCGTTTTCTGGCTTGAGGCATGTGGTCAGTCTATATCGAAGCCGGCCGGGTAAATAGAGTGATTTCACCATGAAACCTGTAGGAAAAATGATGAAAGATGGCTGTCTTATTTTACGCTGACTTAAGGGATCTGATGACAGATTTTGTCAATCGTCGACGAAAAGGGCACTTTGGCAGATCAATTTTGAAGTTCAGACGCTTTCTATCTTATTGTTTATAAAGGACCCGACATTTATTGGCATATATATTGCTTAATCTATATGCGAAGGACCAACTTAAAGGGATTGTTGGAAAGGTACTCGGTAAGACTGCCCAGGGAGGGACAGGAGATGAAACATCTTTATCAAGCAACCGAAAGATCGGCTTCAAGAGGGTTTACGCTGATCGAGCTGATGATTGTGATTGCGATCATCGCCGTGTTGGTATCGCTTGCGCTACCCGCTTACCAGGATTATTCGATCCGGACAAAGGTCAGCGAAGGATTGAGTGTTGCTGCTTCTGCAAAAGTGGCAGTCAGCGAAACCTGTATGACCGACCCGACAACAGTTCCCAGCAACAGCAGTGTTGGCTATGCGTTTTCAAATAGTAAATACGTCAGTTCAATAGTCATACGTCATACATGCGAGGAGCCCTGGATTATCATTCGTACAAGAAACACCGGTGCGGCAACCGACGTTGTTTTTTCCCTGGACGGCTACTTTAGCCCGGGTACGGGCCGTGTCGTATGGAATTGCCACAAAGTGGCCGGCGAAGAAAGACATATGCCCCAGAGTTGCCGCGACAATCACGGATTTCCTTAAGCATCCATGGCTGGCCTGGCCTGGGTCTGACAATATATATGACTGAACCAACCACTAAACCAATTACGAAAGAGAATATTAAACAAAAAAGGCCTGCGTTTTCACGCAAGCCTTTGTTTTATATGGCTCCCCAGCACGGACTCGAACCGCGGACCTAGTGATTAACAGTCACCCGCTCTAACCAGCTGAGCTACTGGGGAATTGCTTTGAGGCGCGGTATTCTCCGTGCTTTGGACAAGGGAGTCAAGTAGGAGAGCATTTGCTTGCTATTTCGATTGAAACAATCGTCTGCACGCAGACATCGCCAGGTAAGTTACCGTCTAAGGGCAATGAACTGGATCCAGGTTTTCAGCTTTATCCCGCCGGATTCTACCCAGGTTGGAAATCACAAGCTTCCTTGCATGTTCCGGCCCTCCCAGCCCGCACAAACTGAAGCTGCCATTGCTTCCTGGCGTAGTACCGTTGGGGTAAAAGCGAAAGTTGGTGCGGCCGGTTGAGCTGTGAATCACGATGTTATCCAGGCCCTGGCCATGGCGCAGCAAGTCTTCACCATCCTGGTGCTGCCGGTCGGTATTGGAATCGCTGAAAATGATCCAACCCAAAGTCCAGTCTGTTGCTTCCGTGCATCCCCCGGAAGGACTGCCCGGACAGGCGACCACTTGTGTGTTCCGGTAGATGGCCTGGCTGCGGCCATACAGGAGGTCACTGTGTAATGTGCTGATTGATGCGTTCATGCGCTGCCTGGAGGAAAAGTCCTGGAATGCCGGAACGCCCAGGCTGAGCAAAATGGCCGCGATGGATAAGGTGACCATGAGTTCAATCACGGTGAACCCCTTTCGCGTTTGCAAGTCGTGGAATTTCATACCTGTTGAGGATAGGGGATTAACAGGGATGTTGTAGAGGGAAAACCTTCTGATTTGTGTAGGAAAAGTCTGTTGCTTGCACCCCTATGTTGCCGTTACAGCTTTCCTGATCCGGGATATCGCATCTTCGAGGTAGTCCATGCTCGCGGCGTAGGACAACCTGAGGTGACCTGGAGCGCCAAAGGCAGAACCGGGTACGGTGGAAACGCCGGCTTCTTCCAACATCCAGGAGGCAAGTTCGACGTCATCCCTGATGTCATTTCTGCTGTCCAGAAAACCCCTGGAAGGTGGGGAAGGCATAGAAGGCGCCATCGCAATCCGGGCATTCAACGCCGGGTATGTCATTGAGCGCAGCGTGAATGTATTCGTAACGGCGTTTGAACTCGTTTCGCATCTGTTCAACGCAGTCCTGCGGGCCATTCAGGGCTGCGACTGCCGCGGCCTGTGAGACAGAGCCAGCACAGGAAGTGCTCTGGCCCTGTACCTTGCGCATGGCCGCTACCAGGTCTTCCGGCCCGGCCAGGTAGCCGATACGCCAGCCCGTCATTGCATAGGCCTTTGAAACCCCATTGATTACGATGGTTCGCCCGGTGAGCTCGGGGCAGGCATTCAGGAATGTGCGATAGCGGCTTTTACCCCAGTAAATGTGTTCGTAAATATCATCACAGGCTATGAAAACCTTGGGGTGCTCGATCAGTACTTCACCCAGCTCGCGGTATTCTTGTTCCGTGTAGACCTTGCCGGTTGGGGTTGGAAGGCGAATTGAGGATGATCAGCCGTGTGTTTTCATTCAGGGTGTTTTGCAATTCCCTGGCGGTAATTTTGTAATCGTGTTGCGCCGTACCCACCAGGATGGCGGGCTCGGCATCGGCCAGTTTGACCATATCCGGATAGGAAACCCAGTACGGGGCCGGCACGATGACTTCATCACCGTGATTGAGAAGCGCCACCAGGAGATTGAACAGACTTTGTTTGGCGCCGTTTGAGACCAGGATCTGCCTGGGCTTAAAGTTCAGCTCGTTGTCCCGGCGGAACTTTTCGATGATAGCCTGTTTCAGCTCAGGCGTGCCGTCCACCTGGGTGTACCGGGTTTTGCCTTCACGTATGGCGGCAATGGCCGCCTCGGCGATGTGCTCCGGTGTGTCGAAATCGGGTTCCCCGAAACCCAGCGAAACGATGTCTTTGCCCTGGGCTTTCAACTGCATGGCTTTCATGCTGACCATGATGGTGGCTGAAGGCTTGATCTGGTCTACGCGATGAGAAATTCTGGACACAAAATACCTGCTGCTGGTTATCTCCTGGTGACAGAAACCGCCGGTCACCAATGGAGTTGTGATGGAATGATGATAGCAATTTTTGTGCAGCTTATTCCATCAGCGGGATTCCTTCCGCGAGTTTCATTTTGATCGCTGTGTCCATCCGGCTTTCGATCTGCATCAGCCTGGTGACCTTGGTATTGGGTAAAATGCGCCGGAATTTATCCACATAAAGTTGCTTTACCTTAATTGCCTGCTCCTCGTAGATTAAAGAGCGGTCCAGTAATTCCTGTGCTTTGTCTTCGGTCATGTTGTCATAGTGATTTGCGTAGTCGACGATTACATCAAGTTGCCGGGTTGCAACATTACTCATCGCGTCGCGGTATTTACGATACAACGGCCAGACGCAGCTTTTTCCACTTCGGTAAAACTCATGTTGAATGCGAGTGCGGTATTTCGCTTGTCGTTGATTATTTGGCGGGAAATTGCGATATCGCGCTCGGCAGTGGCTGAGAGAGACTGTGCATAAAGCGGTGTTTGAATGAGCAACAGGAACATCAGGCTCAGGGCGTATTTCATGGGTGGATCTCCGTATTATCGTCAATGGGTTTGGCGCCGGGATTACATCCGGTTGCCGCCGCCGGGAAGGGTCTGGCTCCAGCAAGTGCGTATAATAACAAGTTTGTTCCCAGGATTTCATTGCATGCCCGCCAACACCACCAAAGCCCTTTGTATTGCATAGCCAATTTCAAGCCGGCAGGCGATCAGCCTCAAGCCATTGCAAAGCTTATCGAGGGCATGGAAGCCGGGCTTGCTCACCAGACCCTTGTTGGGTGTGACGGGTTCAGGCAAGACCTTCACGATTGCCAACGTGATTGAACATGAGCAGCGGCCAACTCTGGTCATGGCGCCGAACAAGACCCTTGCCGCGCAGCTGTATGGCGAGTTTCGGGACTTTTTCCCGGAAAATGCAGTGGAATACTTCGTTTCCTATTACGACTACTACCAGCCCGAAGCCTACGTGCCGTCCTCGGATACCTACATCGAAAAAGACGCCTCGGTCAATGAGCACATTGAGCAGATGCGTTTGTCAGCGACAAAGGCACTGCTGGAACGGCCGGACACCATCATCGTGGCGACCGTATCGGCAATATATGGGCTGGGCGATCCCACCCAGTACCTGAGCATGGTGCTGCACTTGTCACGCGGCGAAATGATCA
>PVMK01133254.1_pt1 | contig 22361 bp, 20 predicted proteins | sample 1853481 | NCBI WGS metagenome assembly PVMK01 (sample SAMN08533507, study PRJNA380276) | Marine sediment metagenome, whole genome shotgun sequencing project. | reverse complement strand
TAAAGCCTCTTCCGGCTCTATTGAATCTTTAGCCTCTTCCGGCTCTATTGAATCTTTAGCCTCTTCCGGCTCTATTGAATCTTTATCTAATTTGCGTTGTCTTTTTTGCTCTTGCTTCAGCTTCCTTGCTAATTCTTTCTTACGCTTTTTAAATGAAAAATGGGATTTCGCCATATTGTCACCTCGAAGGCCGTAATTCTTGATAGTGATGAAAAAAAAGGGCACCTCTCTATTCGAAAGATGCCCTTTTTACTCGGAAGCAAAAGTTAAATCACAGTGACATTAGCTGCGGAAGGACCTTTTTGTCCTTGCTCTATGTCAAAGGAAACCTGGTCGCCATCATTGAGGGCTTTAAAACCGTTTGAGTTGATTGCTGAATGATGCACAAACACATCCGGTCCGTCTTCCTGTTCAATGAATCCAAAACCTTTGCGGTCATTAAACCATTTAACAGTTCCATTAGTCATAATAACATTCTCCTTTCATAAAATTTTCAACGTCGCAAACTGGAGGATGCCACTTTGACAAATGGATTGTTCCTTCAGATAGAAACCGTCCCGATTTTATAAGACGGGACTTAATTGATTGGGTAGAACATAACCCTTCTTCAGGCCAATAGCAAGCGAATTATAGATCTTTTCAAACGGAATACTCAAAACTTTCTTATAATTTATACGGGGCCACTCAACTAACCCAAAGTAATGGACAGATCCACGGATTTTTTAAGGGTGTTGGCGACGATGCAACCTCTCTCGGCGATGGTAATCAGCTTTTCCATCTGCTCTTTATCATTGTGGTCTGCGCAGATAGTCAGTTCAACGGCCGCAAAATGCGGGGGCGAATTTTCCAGGGTTCCTGAAATCGTCATCCTGACGTTCGACACCTCCGCCTCCCGGCCCTGAATGGCGGCCAACAGGTTGCTCATAAAACACCCGCCCAGCGCCATCAACAGGTGCTCCCCTCCCATGGCGCCGCGGTTCTCCCCACCTTTAGCAGTCGGCCGGTCCATAATTGTTGTATGTTCTCTAGCCGCACCTTCAGAGGCCGAGGGAGTGATCTGGTTGACAGTTACCTGTACAGAGTTGCTCATGGTATTCTCCTTTTTCTCGAATTGGTAAAACAGGTAGAACATAAGAATCGGTGGTTGAGAAATCAAGGAGCGAATACCTTGGCATTGAAGCAGAGTTCTTCTGAGAATGAGCCTTCTATGTAATTGGAGACAGCCAGGACTTAAAAGAGGAGTATCTCATCTCGAATGGAAGACGGCTGATATCGAATCGCTAATGGTCAGACCTTCACGCCGTACACATAGATAATCGACAGTAGTTGTCAAACAATGAAGCATACTATTCGGTTAAGCCGGTTGACTCAACGGCCTGCAGCCACCTGATAACACGCCTGGTGAGGAAGGCCGCGCTTGGGGGAATAAATTGAATATTAAAGACGCAAATTGTTTGCGAAGAGCGGCATAAGAATAATGTTTCCTGGCAATCCGGTAATTTTTTACCACCATTTTTTCTCGTCGGGCTTTATTATGAATAATATTCTGAACATCTGTTATCACTTCAGCGGTCAGAGTGCCGTCCATCTTTACCAAATCAAAACCCTTGGGTTCGATTTCATCTTTAAAAATTTTGTAACGGTTGACCAGTAAAGGCTTTTTAAAATAAATCGCTTCTAGCAAAGCATTGCCGAAACCCTCATATAAGCTGGGATAGGTTACGAAATCGGCTGCCTGATACACCTCCCACAGAGAAAAACGATCTTTTAAATCCTGGCTGGGAGCAAAAGGGTCATCCACCATATCGTGAATAAAACGGACCTCTATTCCCGATTGGCGGGCAAGCTGGTTAATCTTTTGAGCGTATTCGAAACCTTCATCGCCGGCTTCATGGGACACGACCAGCTTGTATTTCGGGTCATTCAACTCTTTGACCAGTTTGATGGCAAATTCAATTCCTTTTCTTTCAACAATCCGGGTGGGCTGTAAAAACATGATGTCATCTTGATTCAGCCCGATCGAATGTCTCAAAGCTCTGATTCGTTCTTTCCTGACCGGTGGCGGATTTTCAAAATCCAACGCATTGGGAATCACCGTCGAAGCAATCCCTCGTCTCCGGGCCAATTCATGGCGCGCTTCTGAATTGATGACCACGTGTTGGATGTTGGGCAACCGGGGGGGAAACGCCCGGTGAATATAAATTTTACTGCCGTTTAGCGGCAGGTAACGATTCCTTTCCCAGTAAAAGTCATGATGATGGGCAATGGTGGGAATCCCTGTTTCGGCAATCACATCGGTCAACGCCAACCCCAGCGGGATGTGCAAGGGAATCGCCAGGGCGTTTTGCACTATCAGTAAATTTATCTGATACATATCGATGAACAATTTCAGCCTGGAGGCGATGGAAGATTTATAATTACAGATAACCCTGGCCAGCATCAGAGATTTTTTGTGGGTACTGAATAGCTGGCTGTTGATCCACTGGTTTTGATCATCTTTAAAATTGGCCTGACGGGCCTGCAAACTGATGTGTTCGCTTTTCGCAAGCTCTCCGGCAAACCAGAAACAGGCGTATCCTTCGTCTTCTAAAACCCTGGCCCATTTAGAAGACTCAAGGGAAACACCGTCGATGCCGGCAAAACGTGTGGACACAAAGCCTATATTCAGTCTCATCAGATCCACCATTCGCAAAATTGATCAATCGTATTGCAACTCTGTGAAATTGCCGCTATATTTGAATTGAGAAATGGCAACTGCAAGAAATGTGCACATTTGCTCCTTTTTCATTATTTTAATTATATTCAGAGCAGTTATGTAGAAAACGTCGCTCGGCTGGAATTTCTAAATTAAGAAAATTTTCACAATAATAGACACTGATTTTCAGTAACTGTGAAATCATTTACCCAATTTGATTGAGCATTTCGCGGGGTCTTCTCACATGTAATGCCCTAACCCGGATAAACCGGAATAAATTGCCACAAAGGCACCAAGACACCAAGTGAATCCTTTGGTTTATATTCATCTTTGGGTCTTTAGTGTCTTAGTGGCGAAAATGTTTTTTCATAAAATGCAAAGAATTCACTACTGAGACTCTAACAGCCAAATATCTGCCGCTAAAACCGGAAATTTTTTCAGGTTTCAGGGCAATCATACATTTTGGATTCCGATAACTACTATGAAAATTATTACAATATTTATATATAGCAAACTGGAATGATAATTGCTTAATTTTATTGGGATCACATTGACCGGAATTAAGAGGCGTGTATGTCATCGGAAAATCATTTGACCGTAAGAGATTATTTTGACCGGGTTATGGGCGGTGGGCCCCGAAATAAGAAGGGGCTTTCATCAGGCAGAACCAAGTCATCCGCCGCCAGGGGGTTTCACCAGATATTAACCTCCCGGCAAATGCAGCGTTCAACTAAACCCCAGGCTAAATCAGGCGGATTGAAGATTACCGACTACCTGGCCAAACCTGTCCGCACCAAACATAAATTCAAACTCAAAGCGGCAACGCCATCCCCTCAAAATAATTTAGTTAATACAGGCATGCACTCCGGGCCCCCATCACTTCCCAAAGCCGGGGAATCAGCTAAAATTCCCGCATCACCCTCCCCGGCCAAGATAAAAGATATACCTAAGCTGCCCAATTTTATCGCCCGGTTGACTCCTGAGCAGATCGCACGCGAGAGCGTAATAAAATTGAAAAAAGCATTTACAAAGCGGCTCAAAATTATAACTTGCCGGTTAATTTAATTAAGAGCGTCATCAGGGCTGAATCGAATTTTCAGGTAAACGCAGTCTCCCGTGCCGGGGCCCAGGGATTGATGCAGTTGATGCCGGCCACCGCCAGAGAGCTGGGGGTAAAAAATCCATTTGATATCGAAGAAAATATTGATGGGGGGTCACGCTATTTGCGGAAGATGCTGGACAGTTTCGGCGGTGACCTCAAACTGGCCCTGGCAGCCTACAATGCCGGACCGGAGGCTGTCATAAAATACGGCGGGAAGATACCTCCCTACCGGGAAACACAGCAGTACGTGCGCCGGGTGCTGAGATTTACCAGGCAATTGGCCTGATAAAGAATTGACTTAACTAAAATCGCAGCTTAAACACTGTTTTCTCATTGGGCGTTGAGGTAACACCGATGGTCCCTTTGTGGAGGCGAATGATCTGCCGGGATAGGCTTAAGCCAATACCGGAGCCTTGCGGCTTGGTTGTAAAAAACGGGATAAAGATTCTTTCCGCCACCTCTTCGGAAATTCCCCTCCCGTTATCGATCACTTTGATCACCGGATTGCCCAACTCGTCGGTTCCGGCCTTTAATTTAATTTTTGGTTTGGCGACACCGTTAAGCGCTTCGACGGCATTCTTACAAAGGTTGATTAATACCTGCTCAATAAGCGCCTGATCCGCAGTCAACTCAAGGCTTAGCGGATCAATTTTCATATAAAATTTGATGGCATGCGCTTCAAATTGATCTTTCATCAAATGCTCAACTCTTTCGAAAAGATCTTTGACCGGAACAATTTTAAAATCCGGCCTGGGAATGCGGGTAAGTTTTCTGTAATTTTCAATAAATGTCAGCAGTCCTTTACTGCGTTTTTCGATGGTATTGACGGCATGACGGACATCCCCGATAGTTTCATTCATAGATTCCGGAACCGCACACTTCCGTTCATCTTTTAACAGCCCGTGAGCGGTGGAGGCCAGAGATGCAATGGGCGTAATCGAATTCATGATCTCATGGGTCAGGACCCGGATCAGGTTTTGCCAGGAATGCATCTCCTTTTCTTCCAGCGCACCCTGAATGTCTTGCATGGCAACCAGCATTAACTGTTGTTGGCGCAGCACAAAGCCGGTGGCATAAATGGATAATTGCAGCAGATTATCATCCTGCTTCAATTTCACCAGGTCATGAGCGCCGGGAGACAGTTCAAATAGTTTTACAACCAGTTTCGAGCTTACCGGCTCAAGATCACTGATGTTTTTCAGCCGCGGTATTTTTAATAATTTTTTGGCTGCGTTATTTATTAATTCCACTTCACCTTGCGGGTTGAAGGCAATCAGGCCGATGCCGACATGATCTACGATGGTCTGCAAAAACCGGAAATGTTCTTCCTTTTCCAGCTTGGCACGTTGAAATTCTTTGATTACTTCGGTGAAGGCTGAATGCAACTCCTCAAATCCCGCGCCTTTTAGATTGTTGGTGAAGGATTGCGAAAAGTCGGAATATTTGATGGAGTGCAACAGCCGCGTCAGGTCTCTGTTGGTCTTTGAGATGTATCGGATCAGGGCGAAAATTTGATAGCCCCCGACCAGACTGACAAATATTGCGGCTGCGATGAAGTCGGTTTTAAACAACAGATACGCCAGAAGACAGATCGTGCCACTGAGCAGCAGTACGCGAATAATGCAGTTAATATAGAAGCGCTTCATATGATAGCCTTCAAAGCACAAATAATCCTATAAATCCTGTCTAATTTAATAATTAAAATCGAATCCATTCATCAACTTTTTTAGGCACTTTTTTCAAAGGCCATATTTTTCCATCCGGCGATACAACGAGGTCCGGGTCAGGCCTAGGTCCCTGGCCGCATGGGAAACATTGCCCGCATGTTTTTTCAACGCTTTGCGGATCACTGCTTTTTCAACGTCTTCAAGATTATAATTATCGAAAACGACGCCCTCAACTTTTTTTTCAGTATCCGGAAATAAAAAATCAGCAGGCTGCAGGATTTGGGATTCAGCCAGGATCACGGCCCGTTCCAGAGTATGAATGAGTTCCCGAATATTTCCCGGCCATCGGTATCTTTCCAATTTTTTCAAGGCCGGGGCACTGACAGAGGTAATAGGTTTCTTGTATTTTTTCGAAAATAGCCCCAGGAAGTGATCCACCAGCAGCGCAATGTCCTCTTGCCGTTCCCGCAGGAGCGGCAGTTGAATTTCAACCGTATTGATGCGATATAAAAGGTCCTGCCTGAAATCATTGCGGGCGACCATGTCATATATCGGCATGTTGGTCGCACATATCAGACGGATATCGATGTCGCGCGGGGCATTGGAACCCAGCCGGGTAACCTTGCGTGTTTCCAGAACACCCAACAATTTGGCCTGCATCGCCAGGGAAAGATTGCCGATTTCATCCAGAAACAGCGTTCCGCCGGAAGCCAGCTCAAATCTTCCCGGGCGGTTCTCCCTGGCATCGGTAAAAGCCCCTTTCATATAACCGAACAACTCACTCTCAAAAAGGGTTTCGGCAATGGCGCCCATGTCCACATTGATAAATACTTCACCGGCCCGCGGCGATTGCCGGTGCAGGGCCCTGGCCACCAGTTCCTTGCCGGTGCCGTTTTCGCCGAGAATCAAAATATCCGCCTCGGTGGCGGCAACCTTATCGATGGTTGCGAACACTTTACGGATCGCCGGGCTCACCCCGATCATGTTATGATATTTCTGATCGATGTCATCGCTCAACTGCTTCTGCCGCGAGCGCAGTTTGTCCACTTCCAGCCTGGAATAGCGCAGGTTCAACGCCGATGATAGGGTCGCCAGCAGCTTTTCATTTTGCCAGGGCTTGAGTACAAAATCGGTTGCCCCGGCCTTGACGGCCTTGACGGCTATCTCGACATCACCATAGGCCGTGATGAGGATAACAACCGCTGATGGGTCAATTTGAAGAATTTTCTCCAGCCACAGGAAACCCTCAACGCCGCTGGTGGCGTCCAGGGTAAAATTCATATCCAGCAGGATGACATCGTAATTTTCATTTTGCAGCAGCACCGGGATTTTTTCAGGATCCTGTTCGGTATGGACCAGAGAAAAATGCTGTTTGAGAAACAGGCGGGCAGCCAGCAGCAGATCCTCATTGTCGTCAACGATAAGTATGTTGCCTGATTTTTTTGTCATAAGAAATCCTTCGAAAAGCAGGGGTAAAGCTATTAAACTCCCGATAAATTGTGATGCAATTATAATACAAAAAAATGCTTAGTATCACAACTGTACGAATTCGTACACTCTCTGTATCGTGAGCGGACACTCTGCGTGCTCCAGTCAACCCGTATTCTGCAAAATAAATACTGGAATTTATTTGATTTAAAAATATTCACTAATTTTTTCAATAGGTAAAGGACTTTTCATGAGCCAGGCCCTGGTAAAATGAGCCCTGGCACACCCTTTGCTCTATATGGGACAGAGGATAAATGATTTAAAAAGCTAAAGCAAAAGGAGGTAGCTGTGAAAAGATTCCTAATATTAATGAGGTGCTTTTTGTATAGATCAGTAATAAAAAAATTGATTCCTATCACTATGCTATGCATATTATTGATATTTTGTTTGGGGCAGCCAAAAGCATTGGCGAAAAGTGAAAATCATTTATTCAATGCTATTCAAAAGCAGATTGAACAATTAGTTGCAAAAGGAAACGTTCCCTCTCTATCTGTGGCCGTTGCTCGTGATGGTAAGATTATCTGGGAAAAGGGATTCGGTCTGGCCGACCGCGAAAAGAACATTCCTGCCACCGAACACACTAAGTATGCATTGGCTTCGATCTCAAAGCAGCTGACAGCCACAGGGTTGATGATTTTAGTGGAAAAGGGATTGATCAATCTTGACAATCCAATCAACGACTACCTCGGCGAAGCCAAACTCAAGGCTCGCGTCGGCGATGCGAAAGACGCTACTGTACGAAGAGTTGTCAGTCACACATCTGGATTGCCACTCCACTCCCAACATTTCTACGACAACGAATCTAATCAGCCACCACCTATGGACGAAACCATCCGCCGCTACGGCAACCTGGTTACAGTACCGGGCGAACGGTACCAGTACTCGAACCTGGGTTACGGTCTCTTAGGTTATGTGATCTCGCGTGCATCTGGAAAGAGCTATGCTGACTTTATGCGCGAGGAGGTCTTTGTACCGCTGGGAATGGATCGCACCTCAGTGCACGTCGGGCATGGTCTGGAAGATGGTCAGGCAGTCAACTACTCGGCCGATGGGATGGCGGTTCCGCCCTACAGTTCTGACAGCCCGGGTGCTTCGGCAATCATCAGCAGTGCCCACGATCTTATCCGCTTTGCGATGTTCCATCTGAAAAACGACTTACCTGACCAAAAAGTTATCATTACCGAAGCCACAATTGATGAAATGCAGCAACCGAGTCCAGAGACTGGCCCAATAGAAGAGTGGGAGTGCGATGGCAGTGGCTATGGCATCGGCTGGGTCATTTCAACAACAAAAGACAACTTGCGAGCGGTGCGCCACGATGGCGGAACAATCGGTGTGAGTACTGCACTTACTCTTGTACCGGAAGAAAATCTTGCCGTTGCAATTCTTTCGAACACTAATACACAGTGGAGGGGAGCAATCCTGATAGGAATTCTACGTACACTTTTACCCAACAAATTGAAAGACTTTCCCGCTCCGCCAGATCAAGCAGCTAAAATGCCGCAGTTTTCACCTGATAAGGAGCTCGTCGGCCTGTGGAAAGGACATGTTCACACCTACGAAAGAGAGATTCCCCTTGTCTTGGATATCAGGGTCTCTGGCAGTGTATACGCCACGATGGGCGATCAGTCTCGAACTATTCTTCAAAATGTGAGCTATCGTGATCATCCCCACCGGTTCAAGAACGCAGGTGGCGGGTTTTTCCTGCGAGGGTGGATTCAAGGCGAGCTTGAGACCGCAGATGTTAAACGGGGGCAACCCTATAAGCTATGGCTTGAATTAAAGCTTCGGGATAACGTGCTTAACGGTTCGCTTATCGCGTTTTCTCAGAGAAAATTTTATACTGGACCTCTTACACATTGGGTGGAACTGATAAGGAAATGAGATGGTTGTTGTAGTAAGCAAAAAGTTCTTTTGGGCTTTATCAAGTTGATATTCCCTAACCCCAATTAGCATTTCCAAAGCTTTTGGTAGCTCCAACGTATATGCAAAATATTTGACCCTTAAAAATTGCAGATACTGTAAACGTATACCCACAAGCAATAAGTCGTGATTGTTGTGATAAAAGTCGTCAATCATGCGCGCAAAAGCATTGGGATACTCAAATTATATCCCAACCGGGAGGGGGGACTCCGACATTTTGAATTCGCCCTTTATTGATTTCAAATGACCATTTTTAACATTTTTATTTGACAGGCATTTCCCCGATACGAGAGGGTGCATGTATTCAGAAAGTATCTGTATTAATCGAACAAAAACTGATAGTTGGACTTCTGGCAAGTTAGCACAACTCCAGCATTCCCTTGCACCCACCTTTTTAATTAACACATTGTAGTACAAAACTATTAATTTTATTGACAATTTCTTAAATAGATTTATGTTCAATTAGATGTATTTTAACTGGACATTTAGTGTTGCTCAGAAGCGCAGCGCTGAACCCCATCTTATTTGAACTATTGGTCTCATCCTGAACCTCCTCTTGAGCTCCACCTCACTCTGATCCGAAAATCACCTGACGCAAGCTACATTCTCACTGGCTGTTCTACCTTGATTCATTTCCCATCTTTAAAAGAGGGTTTTATTGGGTGCGGCATACGCAGCACTTAGACAAGGGCCGAATAATATCAAATGACATACTTAAAAGAAAAAAAGGGGGGGAAACCATGTTAAAAAATGTTAATTATAATCTATTGGAAACTATCACAATAGTATCAAAAAGCCTTTACCGGTATGATACTTATTTACACGACGCGGAAAATAGTAAATCCAGCCGGGAATTATGGACAACGTTTAAAGCGCAACGAGAAAAAGAATTATCGATACTCCTTAAAGAATTAAAAAATCAGATCGATAGCGGAATGCTGCCTTTGGAATAACATTTCATTTACCAAAATACACGTATGCCGCACAGGTGAATAACGACAATGCAGTCTAACCAACCACGTCGAACTGACCGTCAACCAGCGGCGCTTCGCTTGCTGGTTGTCGGCAGCTCACGTGGAACGTTAACCGGAGCACGTCATGAGAGACCTGACAGCGAACCATGTTATGACCACGGAAGTATTGGTAGTAGAGGCTGATTGGTCCATCGAACGATTGTGCGAATTTCTGATCGTGAAATCCATTTCAGGTGCACCCGTTCAATCCAGGGAAGGGAATCTGATCGGAGTGGTTTCCTTAAGCGATATTGTTCAGTATGATACCCAACCCGAAAAAGATCCGCAATGGCCCCATGACTATTATCTTCATGCCCTGGAGCGCCAATGTGCACGAGAGGAAGTCGCATCGTTTCGCATCGAGGCGGAGCCGTTAAAAACGGTGCGTGCCATTATGACACCGATGATATTCCAGGTGACTGAAGATACGCCGGTGCAGCAGGTGGCCGATATGATGATCAAAAATCGAATCCATCGGGTATTTGTAACGCGGGACGAAAAAGTGGTCGGTATCATTTCAACTCCAGATATGCTGAAAGTCATCCGGGATATGTGAGGGTATAAAGTTGTTTACCCGAAGAATAACTTTAAAACACTCAACCCACCGGCAACGGCTTAAAGAATTTTCTGTAAGCAGTAGAAATAAGTTATCTGTTATCAATGGAGGTTAATTTTCTTAGGCTTTTTCATCTCTTGACTAATTCAGCCTCAGGATGGATTATTTAAATTCAAACTAATTTGCCCCTTAAATGGCCCGTTTTCCAATATCCAACGATCTTGTACGGCAATTTTCTTTCCTTCGAGCCTTTTTGCATCCGCGTTGTAATCCATTTTTTCTGACGGTTGAAATATCCTTTCCTGAAACATAGAAATTTCTTCTATTAAAAAAATAGAGGCACGCCCTTCTTTACTCGAGGAAATGCCCTTTTACTGATTGAATTGGCAAACTAAACTACAGTAACATTTGCAGCTTTGGGGCCTTTTGGCCCCTGTTCTAAATCAAAGGTAACCTTGTCGCCTTCTTTAAGTGTCTTAAAACCAGTTGCATTGATGTCTGTGTGATGAACGAATACATCGGTACCCTCATCTTGTTCAATGAAGCCAAATCCTTTTTTTTCGTTAAACCATTTTACAGTTCCGTTCGCCATAGCAGCACTCTCCTCTCATAATATTATCATGGTTCCCAACTTCGGGCTGCCATAATGACAGATGTATCTTACCCTCAGAACGAAACCGGCCCTAATTAAAGGCGGCCTTTATTAATTATGGTGAAATTAGCAGCTGATTCTGAATCAAGTCAAGGTATTTGGATGAAATTTTAAATTTTCAAATTGTTTTGATTGTATTTCGGAATCCACAATTTATGGATTGGATTATCAGGTATGGAAGCAGGCACGGAACCCATCAAAAATAATGGCTCAAAAAAGAATGGATTTGCCATTACCTAATCTGCAAAACAATATGCTTTAATTGCTGTAACCTATACTTGAGTTGGCAGGATTGGAAGCGAGTGTAAACTCGGATGGACGATATATGATATCACAGATTCATTATGGGATGGAAAAACTGTGATTTGTTTACAGTGCAATTTTGAGAGTCCCAATTTTTTACAGATACTATTAGATATCGGTAATTAAGGCTCATCTGCGATTAGAGGTATCACAGGTTGGAACGTCTCAATTGATTGGTTATGCGCCCGATATTTCGTCTTTTAAGAGAGCTACTACCTTAGCCCCAACGGTAACTGGGTCAGCATTTTTATCTATACAAACCGATATATGCCCCCAGGTTGCGGGCAAGACAAACTGATAAAAATTCCCATATCTTATTATCAGGTAGTCCAGTCCACCACAGTCAATATTGCCTCTTTGTGTAGCAAGTGTGATAAGCGTCGGGTTAACTAAAAGTTCTTCATATCGATCCGAATCTGAGCTGCTGGCATCTATGGTATCTTCCTTTGACTTTGTTTCGAGATGCCCATCTCGGTATATAGCTATATATCGCACGTCGTTTGATAGAGCAAAAATATCATTAATCATATGAATCCTCCTTTTGTGAACTGTTCATGAATTTCGATTTTTCAAACCCTTCAAGAGGAAAAGGAATTATATGGGGAATTAGCTCGCTACATAATTAAACTGGCTACATAAATTGAGAAACTATCAATTATCAAAACCATCGGAATTATTACCGTTATGCTTTGGTCATCCCCAGCGTACCAAGGGAGTGGCCAATTTTGCACGCTTTGATCCATTGTGATTATTTTCGCACATCGTTAGTTTTTCAGGAACCCGATATCTACATGATCGTAGGAGACATCAGTGTTCGTAACGCTTGGATCACCTGACCGAAGAAGCATAGCGAGTGGGGTTCAGGTGCATTCTTTGGTTAGGCTCTCGAAAGCTTTGAGTTCATTTTTTACTGCCTGGTATTGGATCTCCTGAGTCACGTTCAGCAACAGCTTGTTTAAAGCCAACTTCTTCCGTACGTTGCTTAAACCAAACACCTTCAGGAGTATGTCTGGCCATGCCGTCGAAAAGAGTTGCAATTGTTTGGGTGCTTGCCAGCCCCATATTTTCATAAGCCTGATTGACCATCATTTTCATCATCATCAGTTGATTCTTTGGCACACCTTTAATTCGATTCGTTAGCTGATTAACTGTCTCATCCAATTCTTCTAATGGCGTCGATTGAAAAACAAGTCCAATTTCCTCCGCTTTTGTCCCGGATATTAGATCTCCGGTAAATAGCATCTGTTTAGCCTTTTCCGCGCCTAATCGATACACCCACATGGCTGTCGTCGGACAGCCCCAAACACGCGAAGGAGGATAACCAATACGCGCTTTTTCATTCATAATAATAATGTCACAGCATAAAGCAATATCACTACCTCCAGCAACGGCGTCGCCATGGACGCGAGCTATCACTGGTTTATGGCATCTCCAGATAGACATAAAGTTCTGCGTACAGCGACTCATAAGATTGTAGTCAATCATGGGATCCCATGGCATCTCCTGGATACCTGGATTGGCGCCCGGTTTCTCAGCGTAGGCCTTTAAATCATATCCACCACAAAAACCACGTCCAGCGCCTGTCAGCACAACTACATGAACAGAATCGTCATTATTGGCATGACCAAAAGCCGCGGCTATATCTTCCGGCATGGTTTCACTGATTGCGTTAAAACGTTCAGGGCGATTCAATGTGATCGTGGCAACTCGTTCCTTCGATTCATACAAAACGGTACCAAAATTCATAATCAGGTTTCTCCTTTGAGGTGATGTAGAGCATAACATTAGTTATTCATGAGATTTCTATATAAGAACCAAAAATCGAAGTTCTATAGAAATACAATAAATACACCTGCATTAACCTACGTGAAAGCCTACACAGATTTTCATTTAAGTCTATGCTCTTCATAAATCAAGGTATTTTGTCATCTCAAGATAGTTCCACGAATCATAATTTTTTTGCAAATGCGAATATTTATACCGAATGGGTATATTCTTTCGCAGCGAACCAATTGCATCGTTAACCACACTGGATAGGGCTCTAAGTTACAATGACCACGCTACTTATTTTGGATAGTACCAGTGTGGTGATACAATGAGATAATAAACACAAAACCACGCCTATGAAAACTTGTGACATCATGAAATATCACAAATTGCCCCAAAGTTCAGATTAGTTGTAACCCCAACTCTGCTAAAATTACAGATATCATCAAAACCGGTCTTCAAGCCAAGGAAATCCTAAATTTAATTATTGTAAAATCATCTGGGCCCACAGATACTTTAGTTGAAGAATGGATTTTTTGGTCAGGATAGCTGTAGCGGACCATAACATATCATCTTATAAAAACCCTTGAGATATCCATTTGAAACATGTACTTTTAACAGGGTTGAATTTAGGGCAAAATCCAGCTAAAAACTATACCAATTTTCGTCCTGAGTCTTTGGATATCAAAACTTTACCGGAACCTTTGTTTTTCTCAATTATATATCTGTAATTGCGACACGATCCGCGCTTTAACTGGAGAACATCACAAATGTTATGATATCCAGAAATGTGTACATGCTTGTTATATGGCCTATAATATTTACAGAAAGAAATTGGTGTTATAGTGTTGAGACCAAAGATGCCGTCAATTAATGATCTGGAAGATTCAAAGGTACCTGCCGGTCTTCCTCCCTTAATTGATGCCCATGTACATATTTTCCCTCACAATATTTTTTCTGCAATCCGGAAATGGTTTGATGAAAATGCCTGGCATATGAGATATCAGATGACCTCATCCCGGATATTTGAGTTTTTGCTGTCCCGCGGCATAAAACATATCATCGCACTCCAGTATGCCCATAAGCCCGGAATTGCGAAACAATTGAATAAGTATATGTCTGAGAAATGCAGGGAATATGGCCATCGGGTTACAGGCATGGCCACTGTATTTCCCGGCGAGAACAATGCCGAAAGTATTTTACAGGAAGCATTTGATTCCGGTTTAGGGGGGCTGAAGCTGCACGCTCATGTACAGTGCTTCGACATGAACGGTGAACATATGAATCGCCTGTATGAATGTTGCCAGATAAATAAAAAGCCGATTGTAATGCATATTGGCAGAGAGCCGAAAAGCACAGCCTACAGTTGCGATCCGTATCAGCTTTGCAGTGCTGAAAGATTGGAACATATTTTAAAAGATTTTCCTGATCTTAAAATCTGTGTCCCCCATATGGGATTCGATGAGATATCGGCTTACAGAGAAATGATTGAAAAATATGACAATCTCTGGCTGGACACAACTATGGTCATCACAGATTACTTTCCGATTGAGGAAAAAATCGCTCTCGGCCATTACAGATCAGACAGAATTATGTATGGTTCCGATTTTCCGAACATCCCATATGCATGGGACAGAGAGCTTAAGGAATTGAAAGCGGCCGATATCTCCCACGAAGCTCTTGAAAAGATATCCTACAAAAACGCTGTCGATTTTTTCAGTGTTAAATTACAACCTGTATGAATGGTAGCTTTACAGCCTTTATTGTTCATTCTATATGCTTTTAAATGCCGAATGGCTGAAATAAAGCCATATAACCCGGCGCTTCACTCGGACGCAAATGGTTCCGGTCACTATCCTTCCCTCCATCCTTTGCGCCGGCGAGCTTGTCGTTACAGCTCCAACATATTTCAAATTTCATTTTAGATGTGCCTATTACGAGCACTATCATATAGTTATAGAATTGTACGTTTATTATAAAAGGCTTTAGTTTTATTAAAAAAAGGAGGAAGTATTATGAATATGATGTCAAAAGAGCAAGCTAAAGAGTTTGCATCAAAATGGTTACCCGCCTGGACAGGTAATTATCCTGAAAAACTATTAAGTTTTTATTCTGATGATGCATTTTATCTAGATCCAGCTATACCGAATGGCGTTAAAGGAAAAGAAGAATTAAGATCATATTTCAATAAGTTACTATCAAATAATCCAAATTGGGTATGGACCCAAATTGAGGGTATTCCAATGGAAGATGGATTCTTGAACAAATGGCATGCTTTGATGCCTGTTGGTCCCAAAAATGTTGAATGTATCGGAGTATGCTTTGTTCAATTTAATAGCGATGGGAAAATCCGTAGAAATGAGGTGTATTTTGACACAAAAGAACTGATTTCAGAGATTAAAAAATACAATAAAGAAAAAAAGCAGTGATATAACAAGTCATTTCACCGGATGTTAATCGCGCCGGTGAATTCTGCGTTACTATGTCGAATGACGCTTTTGGCGCAGGTGACCTGCACCGTTGATACCTGGTACTCAATAAATAAACCGACCTAAAATACCTGTGATATCCACTTTTTCATGCGTAGAGCCATATCGGATTTAAAAGTCATGATTCGGCAAATAATAGTGCCGAAACCATATTGGATATCAGAATCGTATCCCAATTTAGGAGGGTGAATTTTAAGTATCTGCAAAAATCGGAATTTTTGCGATTGGCGTTACAAATCTATAATAATTTTGAATAATACCGAAGATTTTATAGAGGCACGCATTATAAACTTTCGCCAGAATGTAGATTGGCCAGGGGAAACCTGAAATGAAGATGGGTTTTAGGATGGTTCTGCTAATTTTAACAATTTGATCCTATCGTTGTTGTGGATTAGTTGATGAAAACGCAGCCAAGTTCCCCGGCGAGTTAGGGGGCACCGATAATCTTTGAATTTACTGAAATTTGGATTCCTGGTTGATTGCACATTTTGATTCGTGTATCCAGATACTGTCTGAAATATTCTCGGGTAATTTGATATTTTGACATCTTTTAACGTATAAGTGTTTAAATAAAATGAGAAAATAGGTGATGGTTTCAATGAAAAAAGAATTTGGATCAAACTATGCATCGATTACGGATGTTAATTTTACAGCCAAATACCGGGCAAGTTGTTACTGCAATGCAGTACAATACGAAGTATGCTCGGATCCTGTAGATGCAAAAATATGTCATTGTTTGGCATGTCAAAAACTGCATGGGGCTCCTATGCAATGGGCAGCTATATTTCATAAATATGATGTCAGAATTACGGAAGGCATTGATCATCTAAACTTTTACAACAATGAACTCAACAAACACCAGCGAATTCCTCCTTGCAACATCAGTTGTCCTTTGTGTGGCACCCTTATTGCCGATGAAGGACGTAAAATGTGGCTTGCGTTTCCATCACTTTTTAATTTTGGGGGTGTATCAAAAGTTCAAACGAAATTCAAACCAACGTGCCATATTTTCTATGGTAAGCGCGTTATTGATATAAATGATGATCTGCCTAAGTGGTTCGGTCACAAAAATCAAAGCCCAAAATTCGATTGATTAGAGACACAGATCAGATAATTTCCCACAGTCATGCTGGAAATTAAATCCAAATGACGAGGAGGCATTCAATGTTAGAAACGACAACCGTCGGCAGTTTGCCGAAACCAGAATATCTGGCCGAAACTGAGAAACTTTGGCCGGCCTGGCGTCTCTCGGGGGAAGCACTGGAGCAGGCCAAGAAACGTGCAACTGTTGAGTGGTTGCGTCACCAGGAGGATGCGGGTATTGATATCCTCACCGGTGGCGAACAGCACCGTATCCATTTTGTTCATGGCTTTCTCGAAAATATCCAGGGCATCGATTGGGAGAAGAAGACGCCAATGGGCATCCGAGATAACCGCTACACCGTGGACGTACCGACTGTCATTGGACCGGTTTCCTGTCCTCAGCCCGTCCACCTGAACGAAGTGCAATTCATCCGGACACAGACGGACAGGCGCATCAAATTCACCCTGCCCGGTCCAATGACCATCTGCGACACGATCGCCAATGCCCATTACAACACACGTGCAGACATGGCCATGGCTTTTGCCGATATTCTCAATCTAGAAGCCATAAAACTCGAGGCCGCCGGGGTCGACCTGATCCAGTTTGACGAACCAGCTTTCAATGTCTTCATGGAGGACGTCAAGGAATGGGGCATTGAAGCGCTTCACCGGGCCATCACGGGGTTATCGTGCACTACTGCCGTGCACATTTGCTACGGATACGGTATCGAAGAAAATCTGCGCTGGAAAGATACTCTGGGCAACGAATGGCGCCAGTACGAGGAGATCTTCCCGGCACTTAATAATAGCCGCATTGACCAGATTTCCCTGGAGTGTGCCGACTCTCGCGTGCCCCTGTCTTTGATGGGCCTTCTGAAAAACAAGGATTTGATGGTTGGTGCTGTGGCCGTAACCCGGGACCGTGCGGAGTCGCCGGACCAGGTGGCCGCCAACATCCGTGCCGCAATGGCATACGTTGATGCGGAACGGCTGTACCCATGCACCAACTGCGGCATGGCCCCAATCCCTTATGATATGGCACTGGGTAAGATTCATAGTCTTGCCGCCGGCGCCAACCTGGTACGCAAAACCCTGTAAGGGGATAGGACGGATTAATATTGGTACGCCTTAATTTCCTTAAATTGAGGCTTGATAGATTCAGGCTGAAATTACGGGCTGCAGATACCCTGGTTTACCATTCTGAATCTATAAGTTTTTAGACTGGCAAAACCAATCTATATCAAAAACATGTCCTTTGTTTGAATCGATATCGGCTATCACGGCAACAGATTTTGTTAGCTGATTTTTTTCAGATTAACATCCACTATTTCGCTACTGAGAAAGTTTAGATTGCTCTGCCAAATAAACAACCGATCTGAATCCTACCCGATGTTTTCATCAGGCACGCAATCCACACTCAGCCCAAAATGTAGATTACTAATTGCGCAATCTATAGTCTGGTGAGATTGTGAATTTGTCCAGCGAACCTAAAATATCATGGTTCAATTTTTTGGTGGAATTGAAAGTGCAATCTACATACTGCGATAAAAGCCGGCCGGATCGGATATTTATAAGATTTTTGAGCGATAAAATCGTTGAATATGAACCTCAAACCAGATAAAGAATGTGAAAAACGTGGTGATATCGTTTTTCTATTTGAGATAATTACGAATTCCATATGCTGGTAATATCTGAAGTCGGAACTCATCCAATTTAGCTCTAATCGGTGGGACTGCCGACAGCGATCAAGTTCTTTTGGATGACCGAATTTGGAAGCGCGTATCACCTATCATTTAAAGTCAGAGGACCCAAAAAATACACCGCTGACAAACTCAAATGAGTATCTCGGGAGGTTAATCATGAAAAAATCAATTGGACCCAGGGCAATTATCCAACCGAACCCGGTTCTTATCATTGGCAGTTACGATCAAAGCGGCCAGGCCAATATGATGACCGTGTCCTGGGGCGGAATCTGTTGCAGCAAGCCGCCTTGTGCTGCCATATCGCTCAGGCAGGCAACGTACACATACGGGAATATCCGGCACCATAATGCCTTTACGATAAATATTCCCTCCACTTCGTTTGTCAAAGAAGCCGATTATGTTGGAATTTATTCCGGGAAAAAGGAAAATAAATTTGAATCCTTAGGTCTGACGCCTGTCAAAAGCGATGTCGTGAATGCACCCTATGTTAAAGAGTTGTCTGTTGTATTGGAATGTGAGGTGCTGAAGGTCGTGGAAATCGGCCTGCACATCCTGTTTATCGGTGAAATTAAAGATATCAAAGCCGATGAAAATATCTTGGCAGAAAACGGTCTGCCCGATATTGCTAAAGTACAACCGTTTATCTACAATTCTGCCGGTCAGGATTATTATGCATTAGGCGATTTCCTGGGCAAGGCATATACAGTCGGACGTAGTAAGTAGAATCGAGTATTATTCACAAATTTGCCGAATTTACAGGTAATCGGTAAAAATAGATCGATTTGAAAAACAGTGATATCAGAGATATCTGCAATCAGGGTCAACCTGTGCTATTCTCCATATATCAGTACCTGAACACCGCCAGGGCACACCCCAACATCTTGTATTTTTCAATCAAACTGATATGCTATGACGATTGACATCTGAGCGGCTGTTGTTGATACAAGCCCACTCGAAACACTTGCGATTAATGATTTCCTCTACTTCAGGATCGAATTTAGGATACCAATCCTCTTGTAGACAGTTGTCCGATTTATGAATATGCAAGTATTGTTAAGTTCCAAGCTTCGCGAAAATCGAGCATCGGAAAAAGCCCCTTGCATACCGGGCTTAAATTCAATTGTTAACTCGTTAAGAAATATTTTCACATAGAAAGGGGGTGTATGAAGAAAGAAAATACAACAGTTCCCGGTAAGGATCGCTTTGATATTAGGGATTGCAAAACAACTATGAAAGCGGTTGTCACAACTGGAAACGGCGGTTATGAAAAACTTGATTACCGGGATGTCCCGATTCCGCAACTTACCTCGAATGAAGTTCTTTTGCAGGTCCTTGCCGCTGGAGTAAACAATACTGAAATCAATACCCGCCTTGGCTGGTACTCTTCCAGGGTCACGGGGAGCACAGAAGCCCTCACAGTCGGCGAAAAAGAAATACAAGAGGCAAGAGCACAGGGAGATGGAGGCTGGAATGAGGCGACACCATTTCCGTTCATTCAGGGTACCGATTGTTGCGGTCGGGTGGTTGCTGTTGCACCGGGGGTTGATGAAAGCCTTATGGGTTCACGTGTATTGGTTCGGTCTTGTATGCGCAGTGCAGGATGGGATTCATTGGAAAACATTTGGATAGCTTCTGATTTTGACGGAGCGTTTGCACAATTTGTAAAAGTACCTGCACCCGAGGTTTTTCCTGTGAACTGTGAGTGGAGCGATGCCGAGCTCGGCACCATTCCGTGCGCTTATGGTACGGCTGAAAATATGGTCCAACGAGCAAAAGTGGCAGAAGGTGAAAATGTATTGATCGCGGGAGCTTCGGGCGGTGTCGGATCCGCGGCTGTGCAGCTGGCAAAGCGACGGGGCGCCGTTGTAACAGCTATCGCAGGGAAAGCAAAGCTTGAAAAAGTAAAGGCGATAGGTGCAGATCAGGTCATTGCCCGTGACGAGAACATTGTGGATTGTCTGGGAGAAAAATCCGTGGATGTTGTCGTTGACAATGTTGCAGGACCTTGCTTTGGTGGGATGCTCAAAGTATTGAAGCGAGGCGGGCGGTTTGTATCCTCGGGCGCCATTGCTGGGCCGCTTGTGGAATTCGATATGCGCGACCTTTATTTAAAGGATTTGACTCTGATTGGATGTACAGCGTGGGATGAGCCTATTTTTCCAAACCTTGTTTCCTATATCGAAAAAGGTGAGATCATGCCCCTTCTGGCTAAAACGTTTCCGCTCAAGAAAATTGTTGAGGCACAACGTGAATTCACAGATAAAAGGCATGTGGGCAAATTCGTTTTGATTCCACCACCGATCGATGATGTAAAGCAATATCTGCTCTAACGGAATTAACGATGCATTTGCTCCTGACAAAGATTTCAAAAGTATTTTTGTCTGTTTTTGGCCGCCTGAAATCGATCCCTGATGATGATCCTGATCTAACACCTGAAAACTGGTGTATGGAACAGCCGTGCATGAAGATCCGCATCGCTTCCAAAGAGATGATCATAAGCCAACCCCTTTCATCATTTTGGGTTTATTTTTTGGGTTTTTTTACCGTTGGTGTCAGTCTATATTTTTTCCAAATTCAAAATCACGAAAATTCCCGTCTGTGGTGGGGTATTTCCCTTTTGCTGTGGGGAATCGGCGCGCTTCTTGCCGGAACAAGTTACCAGGCGTTTGGCTACGAAATCAAATGCGCAGGGAGGCAGGTCTGCAGTTGGACCAGTTGGTGGGAGGTCGTTTACCTCATGTTCCAGCAGGTTAGCCTGAATGCGATGCTGGTCGCTATAGCATATTCCTGCACCACGGGAACATTTCAGATAGTGCTGCTGTGTTATGCATTAGTGAGTTCCCTGGTATACGTTATTCTTGTTTGCATCGGTGGAATAGTGCCGGTAAAACTCCTCATTACTTTTGAATTCATGCTTTGGGTCTCAGCCCCGGTTTTCTTTTTTTTCTGTTTCTTTAATGCTTGGCGGTACCACATGTTCAGGGACTCCATGGACCTTGTACTTTTGGGTTCTTGGATTATACTGCTTGGTACCATGATGGCATATTGGGTTTACAGCAAACAGGGCATCAAAAAAAAATTATGGGCAAAGGGAATCTGGTTTTCTGAAAATGACGTGCTTCATGTATTTTTGATCCTATGGATGACCTATATCGTAACAGCCGTGGCTGACCGCATCGAGGATTATACTATCCCGTCTCTCTTAGAATAAATGGCATTGTCCGATAAGTTATCGATAAAGGTACGCTTTTATAATCATTTCACAAGACTCAACTCATTGTCGAAAAATCTAATCTTTATTGTGCAAGGCTGGCCGGCTTGTAAACAGATTCAAATCAATGACTTACGATGATATTTTGTCTATCACTGTTAGGTAGCATATCCAAGAAAAAATGCGAATGATGTTCCTTGAATTACTCACCCTCGAAGATCGAAATCAGCTGAGCCAGACTCTCAATGATAATTATCCTATTCATGAACCGCGCCAGGCCATGGTTAATCAACCTTGCCAATACAAAGCATAAGTGCGGCCACAAGATGTGGTAGCAGCCGGATTTAATCCAATTCGCGTGATATCTCCAACAAATCTGTAATTATCAATCGTCATAAAAATTTGTGATATCATCTTTCCAGGCTATCTGGTTTAAAGTGATGCTTTCTGCTTCTATGTGGGTACCCGCATGAATTCAATCTAACCTCAAAATCCCGCTGTAAATAGTGGATAAAATTGAAACCTAAATTTTTTCCGAAAATTGGGCGGCGCGATTGTGCCTTGCGCATGACAAACCTATACTTTTTTAGCGGTTCGTTTTGTTTACATTGCGTGCCTGAATCGAATCCGTTGAATTGACTGATTTTATTGTGTATTTGTTCAATTAACACACAATCGCGCCGCCCATTTTCCGGAAAAAATTTAGGTT
>PVMK01128705.1_pt1 | contig 22362 bp, 21 predicted proteins | sample 1853481 | NCBI WGS metagenome assembly PVMK01 (sample SAMN08533507, study PRJNA380276) | Marine sediment metagenome, whole genome shotgun sequencing project. | reverse complement strand
GTGGCTGGGTTGAGGCGGGTTACCAGGTTGTCGAGTATGAAGTCATGTCCTAGACGGGACGACATTAGTAAACTGCCCTGGGACCGGTCGTCGAGAGTTTACGGCTAGCACCGATTCGACATCAATACGGCAGGTTTCAGCAGTTAGAGGCTTCAGCTGGTGCAATATCTGGCTGAAGCCTCTTTTATTGTCCTAGGTCACTCTCGCCCGCCACCCGGCGATCACGTAAGCCTGATCGTCACGTTCAATTTGTCTAGCTTGGGCGAGTCCCACCGCCGAAGCCAGAGCCAGGACCAACAAGGCTAAGACAGCCAGGGAATGACGCAGAGTAGGATGGTGTAACAAGGAAGACGACAAGAGATCGACCTATAAAAACTGACCGCGAAATTGAAGGGGTCCTAAATGATGACTGCTAATACTACAGGTCGCCAATCCATTGAGCAAATATCGGAGACAGGTCGCAACCACAGCGCTCTTCTGCTAGCAACTTTAGCTGCTGGCCTGTGGTGACGCCCCATTTATTCAGCTGATAATAGTCGCGCAGGAACTCATCAAAGGAATGAGAGCCCATTTCGTCGTTCAGGGCTTCGAAAAATAGAGGACCGCGCCCGTAAACGATACCGCTGTATTCAAGGCCGGAATAGTTGCCAGCCGGCAGCCCGACAGGAATATCGGCTCGATCGATCCGAACCCAACGGCTAAGGAAAGATTGCCGAAATCCTTCGGCGTTTCCCTTTCCATAGGTGTCCACAAAATAGAGGTAGGTGGCATATTGAGTAAGAGACTCATCCAACCAGGGCTCGTCAATCTGGTCGTTGCCGATGACACTGTAGAACCACTGGTGTCCAACCTCATGGGCAACCGTCCCTTCAAGTAAAACAGTAGCGGGCAGATCGCGAATCGTCGCCAGCGGGTCATACAGGCCTGAACGGATGACCACGGCGCCAGGATATTCAACGCCCAAGGCCAGATTTGGTGTGGCTGCGATGTCGAACTCGGTGAAGGGGTACGGGCCGAATCGTTCCGAAAAGCTCTCCATAGCGCCAGATGCGTATCTCGCAGCCAATTCGTTTTGGCTCGAGAATTCACGAAAACCATAGCTATTTATCGTCGTTTCGCCTACCTGGCTGCTGGTTAAGACGTAATCTTTGCTGGCGGCGATATAGAAGTCACGCATCGGTCCGGCAGCGATCGTTACGGTCTGATGATCGCCTAATTCCTGGCGATCGGTCTCGACTCCCGAGGCAACCAGGACAAGGCCGGCAGGGGTTGTGACCCGGACCAGGTAGAAACTGGTATCGGCGTAGGTAACGTCGGCGTTCTCTGGGGGTAAATCGATATTCCATCCTTCATCATCGTATACGGCGATCTGGGGATAGAAATGGGCCAGAGCCATAACATCGTCGATAGTCGCAAAAACGCCGTAGTTACTTTCCCCCACGGTCGGCACATCCACGAGGAACTCCAATGAAATCACCGCCGAATCGCCAGGAACCAGGCTAGACTCCAAGGGCACACGCATTACGATCTCGTTCGATAGATATCCAGGCTCGACACGATCATCGTTGACAGTTACCCCGGAGATGGAGGTACGACCTCCAAGCAAATTAGGATACAAGTGAAAGAAGAGCTCGTCCAATGGTCCATCTTCTTTGTTTGTATAGAGCACTTCCAGGCGACCGTCGACAGATAACAGATCTGGAGAGATGGCCAGATCCATGTGGTATATACTGGCCCCAGGCAACTGGTTGAGGACGCCAGATTCAGATTCAATGAGCCCCTCTTTGAAAATAGACCGATCATCCCAAGCTTGGGTGAAAAGAGATGGACCAGGAAGGACAGGCGCAACAGCGCCGCTATCCTGGCTTAGGATCTTTACGTTCTGATCGAGCCAGTTGACGATCAACTCGCTCAATTCAGGTCGGGAGTCAAACATGTTTGTTCCATGACCAGCACCCTGGTACATCTCAAGCTGCGCCGGGCCTACAGCCAGGTCAATTAAGGATCGAGCCGCGATGGCTGCTTCAGTGTCCTCCTCGCTGGCGACGATCAACACCGGGCGCTCGCCATAATCCACGATGCGATCCTCAGTGGTAACACCAAAATAGCTCCGCCCTGGAGATAGCAGGACAATTCCGTTGATATCAAGCCTGGAATCGGCGGTTACCAGGGCCATGTTCGCGCCAATACTGGCTCCGATAATGGCGGTGCGCGATTCATCGATATCGGCTCGTGCGGCAAGATAATCCCACACAAGCTGAAGGTCGTCGGCCGCCTGATCCCAATCACGACGTCCCCCTGTCTGGCCGTGGCCGCGCATATCGATAGCCAGGACGCCGTATCCTTCACTCGCCAATTGGCCAGCGAACGCTTCCCAATCCTGTCGCTGACGACCATTCATATGGAGCAAGATCACGCCAGGCCAGGGATCAGAGCCGGACCCGGCGTAAAATGTGCCGGCGATGGGCAAACCGTCGGCTGCTATAACGGTCACCTCATCCGGCCCGACCGGTGTCTCGGGAGATGGAACGGCGTCGGATAGCTTTGCATCAGATTCCTGGGCTGAGGTTTCGGACTCTGTCTCGGGTACAATGGATACTGATTCGGATGTCGTAGTTCCTACTTCAGATTCATTAACGACAGGCTGGTCTTCTTGTTCATCGGCGTCACTCTGGCAGGCCGCCATGAAAACGAGCACGCCTAAGATTGCCAATGCCTGCATCACTCGATTCACAGCCTTACTCCTCCGCGTCTGCGACGATCACAGAACAACTTACGAATCCCTTTGACCTCACTGTACACAACATGACATTCGAGGAATCACCCAAGATATCGGACGATAGTCTACCTGATTTGGCCAGGTGATCTACCCAGATCTTGCCTACACCTTTGAGGCCGGCGAAAGGATGAGTATAGCGGCCTGGGAAACGATGATGTCGAATCTCTCAGAAATAGTTCATAGTACCGCCACAAGAGCGGTCTAGGGGATGTTGGCAAAGCACCATTCCTTGCAACCGGCAGCCATCGAGGTTTTGCCAAAGGCAAAGCACCTTTCCCTGCAGCCGGCTCCCATCGAGGCTTTGCCAATGGCAAATCGATGGCGCTCAGTCCGGGATAAGCGCTAGTGGAACCTGATATAATGATGGCGATGTATGAATTGCCGCTGTTTCCCTTAAACACAGTGTTATTCCCTGGCATGCCTCTCTCTCTCCATATCTTTGAGGATCGCTACAAGGTGATGATCGGTATTTGCCTGGAGAGACGGCAACCCTTTGGCGCCGTGTTGATCAGGCAGGGAGATGAAGCCTTTGGTCCGCTGGCAGAACCGCATTTGGTTGGTTGCACAGCCCAGATCACGCAGGTTAAGCGACTCGGCCAAGGGCGTATGAATATCGGAGCTATAGGCAGGCATCGATTCCGGATCCTATCTATGAGCCGCGACAAGCCATACCTGGTCGGCGAGGTGGTAAATTATCCACTCAGTGGAAATGAATCCAGTGGCAAAAAAGCCACTGGCAAAGAATCCAGTGGCAATAAATCCACTGGCAAAGAATCCAGTGGCACCGAATCGGGAATAAATACGGCTGCCAACCGGCTGAGACATTGGGTTGCCAGGTACATGGACGAGTTATCCAAGATAGAAGGTGCCGATTTTGATCCACTCCAGTTGCCGGACGAACCGGTGGGCCTGGCCTACCTGGCGGCGGCGTTGTTGCATATTCCAGAGCATGAAAAACAGATGTTCCTGACGTCTGTATCTACGTTCGAACTCCTGAGAGACCTACGGAGTATCTACCGCCGCGAAGTGGCCTTCCTAAAAATGATGATTGAGCACAAGGTCACCGATCAGGAGTTTTTCTCGCTGAACTGATATTCAGCCCAATCACAACAGGGAAAAATATTGGAGGACATACCAGCAAGAAAGAGCAGCGATTCCAGCCCAGAAGATAATTGGCGCATCAAGGTAACCCGAAGGAGTGGGACGAAACCGTCGACCAGTAGATCGAAGAAGCGATCCGGGACGGGCGGGAGCGAGTAAGGAACCACGCTAAGAAGACGATCCAACCCACACCTTTTCACGGAGAGGCCAGACTCCGATGCCACAGCGGCGAATCCACTCGAGATTTAGCCAGCTAATTCCAGGACTATCTCGCCGATTCCGGCCTCGATATTGATATTAATCGAGTTAGCGGATTTTCCATAGGCATCATTGGTGTAGACTCCGTTTTCCTGGTCAAAGTCCCGGGCGTTGATCCTGCTTAAAACGCCTTGTGTCTCGACGCGTACGCCCGTCGTCCCAGGAAGGATGAGCATAACCCGACCGACACCTCCCTTAACGGTGGCCTGCACATCCTGCCGCCATTGCCCACTCATGTCCAGGGTCGCATCGCCTGCTCCCAGGGCGACATCCAGCTTGTAAATGGTAGAACCGCTGAGATCAATGTAGACACTGCCAGCTCCACCCTTATACTCCAGGCTGCTAAGATTCAGCTCTGAAAGTTTCAGGTCACCTTCTCCAGCCCCCAAGGTAATCGATAGATCTATAGGCACCTCTCTACTGAGCTGCAAATCCCATTCATAATGGACATCTCCAAGGTTGGTTGGAATCGAGTTCCTATTGGTGGGTTGCCTCACCGTGAGATGACCAATTGCGTCGCTGACCAGGTACTCAACCTCGGGTTCCCACTCGACAACGTTGTAGGTAAATATAGCCTCCATCAAGCTGGTTTCAGCCCCACCTACCTTGAGGTTGCCGATCCCCATTGAAATCTCGGCCGCTACAGAATCGGCCCCGGCAGAATCAGCCACGGCTGGATCAGCCGCCGCCATCTGGATGGCTACGGTCTTCCTTTCCAATGGGCCTATTTCTAGCGTTTCGAAATTACAGCCGGTCACCAGGAGGGCGATGAGCGTGAACAGCAACAGTAGACTACCACCGGTGAACCAGCCCCCACTTATATGCATCTTAAGGCGCGAGTAGCCCGAAAACTTTATTCAATGAAACACTCCGCGGTCGAAATGAAAAGATGATTAGGGATAAGCAACAACAGATAACTTTTTCTGGTCTGGATCACACTAATCAACAGCACAATACAATGAACACATGGCTTTATTGTATCTGCTCGACCTTCGATCCTGAATAGTAGCTAGGAAATTTGATTGGATCTCGTAACGACTGCAGCCAGTCTAACCTGAATAATATAAGTATGGCTTGAAAGCATCCAATAACAAGGATGGCGAGCTGGTTCAAACGGAGTGAAATATGTCCCGTCAACTTTGGGAACTAATGGTTCAGATCGAGGAAACGAAAGCAAAGGAGAGATTGACCTGCTGGGAGTGCTTTGCCGTAATCGAACTATTAGCTGAAGGCGCTACTCAGGGGATTGAAGTTGAACTATTGGAGGAGTTAGCCCGCGAACACCTGTCCCAATGCGCAGATTGCAGGGAAACGTTGCTGGCCCAACTACGACGGCTAGAAGCGATGTAATTACAAAAACTGGGGCGGTCGCTAGAAAAAAGAGACCGCCTTCTGTCCTAGCTGCCGTAAATAATGGTGTCGGGCTTAAAAGCGGCCCAGGAGAACCAGAAATGATCGCCGTGAACGATTGGTGTCAATTGTTCCCCGGCCAAGGGGCCCTCGATAGCTTGGCCCACGATATTCCAGGTGCTGCCGGTTTGTTCGTCCACTAGGAAATCACCATCCTTGATGAATGTCAGCTTCTGACCGCCGATGTTGGGATCGAAGACACCGGTAGCGCCTACATCGTCACCCATGAAAATGACCGGGGCATCCAAGGCGCTGGCAGTACCACCAACAAGGAAGATCACCAGATCCTGTCCCCCCTGGGTATCACTAATAACACCCGTTTTGGCCAGTTCCAGCAAAGGATAGGCCAGGTCCACATCGTCCAGCGAGACGGTAATAACTCGTTCCATTGCAGCCAGTCGCCGGTCGGGCACACCGATGAAGGCGAAAGGATCCTGGCCTATCCTGTCATAGCCGGGATACGGATTCTGACCATAGGGACGGCCGTAACCGGTGTTTCTGGAGAGGACAATTCCTTCTGGATAGGCCTGGTTAAAGTCGGAGAAGCTTATTATTGATGATGGTAGGAAGGTCAGTTGTTTCCCAGCCTGTTCGCCTACGATCCCCTCGCCGGTAAACTGCTGCCACAAGCTTTCGGTGGTGCGGTCGTACATCACCAGGTCTGAATGGCGAAGCCAGCCGGAAGTGCCAAAATCGTACGTCTCTCCGTCCAGCCGGCGGTCGAAAACCAGGGCCGAGTTACACAGGGGGCAAAAGGTAACCACAACCGGTATCTCGCCGACGGTGTCATTGACGATCTCGTGCCAGGTAAGTATCTGCAAGGGGTATGCCCTGGCGTCACCGTTGAATTCGATGGCGATGACAGGTTCATTTTCGGCGAGCCAGCCAGCTGCTTCTTCTAATGTTTCGAAGGTTGGGTTATTGATGGAGGGAATACCATCTCGAACCGGCAAGAGGGCCAGCAGCTCATCGTAAGGTACTGTGTGGCGGCTAAAGTCGGTGTTCCATTCTTCAGAGATGAGGCGTTGTCGATCTGACCGGCTGTCATCTGTTAGGATACCGTCTTCAGCTTCAACGCTACTCCCCGCGTCGACGGCCGTTTCCTCATTCGTACCATCCGCAGCTGATCCCTCTCCGGTCGCAGAGTTGTCCATCTCGGTCTCTGTTCCATCGGATGTCTCAAACGCTTCGTCCTCAAGCGCCGATTCGTCCCCATTATTTTCATTGTTTTCAGCTTCTTTATCGACGGAGGTCTGCTCTTCATCGTCAAGATCCTCTGACGCGTCATCCCCATCTACCCCGGCTTCCCGGGTTTGGTCGCCGGCCGAATTGTCGTCGCCCTGACTATCACCGGACTCGGGCGCCTGTTCTGCAGTGCTCTCCCCGGACGACTCTAGATCGAGCGCGGATACAGACTGCTCTTCTCCGCCGGAATTAGTAGCGACAGTCGCGCCGCAGGCGGCGATCACAACCGCAAATAGGCTCAACACTAGCCAGAATGCTAATGGCTTACTCTTACTCGACATGTGGTCTATTTCCACTACTATGTGACAGTTATTTCTGAAGTGACTGTCACATGAGGTTAGCTTTTCAACTGAAAATCAGTATAGACGTGGTTGAATCGCTAAAATGTGAGGCCGGTCACAACATATACTGGATGCGAACCTAATTCGATGCACCTCTTGGGTGCGTTGTATTTGTACCCCATCACCAATCCGCCACAAACAGCATAGACAAAGCCGGGGACGACACCTTAAGAGCAAATTATAGATTATGGAGCAGTGTTCTGATCAAATATCCGCGCGGGATGTTCACACCTATGATTAATCCTGAAGCTGCCTGCACGGTGACAGAGGTGAACGACCTGCCAGCTACCAGTAGATCCTGAATGAAGAGCTTTGATTTGCAGTAATGAAGGGGGAGATTTGCAGCCCTGAAGCCCAATTAGGGCAGGAAAGTTTCGTCGTCGCCGGTTTTGGCTGGTGTAATCGGGCGGCTAAGAGCTGCTCTTGTAGCCATTTTATCACGGTGGATTTCAAGATCGCCCGGTGAGTAGCAGAACGCGGCATTGGTCGATTCGATCGCCCTACCGGCGTGAACACTGTAGCAATTAAGAGCACCGGGCCAACACGAGGGAAAATCCTCACCATCAAGACTGAAAGGTCCGGTGAATGGCTGGGGATATCGAGGCAGGTACATGTAGTCGCACCTGGTCAGGTTGCCATAGGGATCAACAGCGGCCATCTTCCAGATACCCATGTGAACATGAGGGATCCGCTCCCAACGGTTTAGCTCTCCCAGGACGGCTCCCTGAGGGAAAATTGTTCCAGGGTCTGGTGCACCTGAAGGAAAAGCAGAAGCAAGCCAGTCAAAGTGCCCAAGCGACATGCAAGTTTTTTCTTTACCGTCGTTATGGATCTCGAAGTAGTGATAACCATTTATGTAAGGGGCTGTGTGCTCATACTTGATATCTGTCGGCGCAATGGCGTGGCGACCATATTGAAAGCAGGTGTTCCCCTCGCAAACGTCAAGGGCATACTTATCAAAGGTGCCGTACAGGTGTAAGAGGGCGTTGTTGTACCCACCATCTGCGGGTACGAAGCCAATTCCGACGGGAATCGCGAGTTTAAGTGGGGGAAAACCGGAGCTCATCAACTCCGTGCTGGAAAGATCGAAACTTCTCAGAATATTTGGACTGATTTCCCCATGAAGAATACTGCTCGCTAGAATTCTAGAACGGGGCTCTTTGAATTCAGGCTGCAATTCGCTGGCGTAGCTACTTCTTTCGACCAGACTTAGAAAGCAGATTAATGCCAGAAACAATAACGGCGTCACTCGACGCGAGACAACCGTTACCTGACAGGCGGGAGCTCTCACGGGTCTTCTTCCCATCCATCCGTATGCGCCCAAACTCACCGGAAGCAAGCTCACATTGAACAAGTTCACGTTGAGAAGGGTTATGGGTGAAGTAACAAGGAAATTCCTTGAACGGCGTAATGTCAATAATAGCATAAAACAGGTGGTTTTGTCATTTGCCAATATGTACTACTTTAGCCACTAAGGGGGGACAGGATTCCTATTTGGAAATCACACAAGACAGGGAGTTCTGCATACTGAAGGGAAGCGCAGCGAAGGAAGAGAAGGCCGGTTATATCTGGTCAGGCGGAAGAAGCCATGGTATTAGCGAGCAAACCATCGAGCATCCTGTCTGTTTGATAAGTAAGCTGCCGGTTGTGTATGCTGCTACACAGATATCTGCCGATAAGCCAGTACATTTACAGACACCATGACAGGTAAGCTCGGATCACTAGTGTTAGCGGCAGCGATTTTTCTGACGGCTTGCGCCGGGTCGATTGCGCAGGTCGATATCGCCGCCACAGATGCCTCGCCCTCAGCGGCGGAGATAAACGCTGCTGCCGAACGAGCTGCGGCCATAGATGAAGCCGTCAAAGCCGGGCCAACAAATTCCCCGGTCACGGAATTGGCACTGGAACCGGAGCTGGAATCGACCACTACACCTCAAGACGAGGGGCCGCCGCTAAACCGTCGGGTTGACGTCGGGCAGATCGGCCGGTTTCCGCAGTTGATACCCTTTGATGGCATCCGCCCGGTATATGAGCCCATATTTGCACCGGCCGGTGAGGCAGATCTAGACGATGATGAGCTAATCATCGGCATCGCAATCGACGGGGAGGCGAAGGCCTATCCGATCACGGTGCTCCGTTTCCGGGAGATGGTGAACGACGAGCTGGCCGGAATACCGACTCTGGTCACCTGGTGACCTATATGCTACACCGGCATGGTACATGACCGGCGCATTGATGGCCAAAGCCACATTTTCGGAAATGCAGGGTCTTTGTTTATGAATGCCATGACCTGGTACGACCACGAAACGGAATCGATCTGGTCGCAGCCCTGGGGAAGGGCCATCATCGGTCCGTATAAGGGTGTTGAGCTCTTCCTGTTGCCGTCGCAGATCACAACCTGGGCTAGTTGGAAGGCCGAACATCCCGAGACACTGGCCATGATAAACGATGTAGATAAACTTGGCGCGCGCCAGAGATTCAATCCAAACTTTGTCATCGGCCTGCTTCTGGCGGATGATGCCAGAGCCTTTTACTATCTAGACGTTACTGCGGCTGGAGTTGTAAACGACTCCTTGGGCGACATCCCCATCTTTGTCTGGGCCGGTGACAATAATTTCCATGCCTACGTCCGCCAGGTAGGCGACCAGGTCCTCAATTTCAAATTGGACAATGGCGCTCTCGTCGACGAGGAGACAGGCTCATCCTGGGATCTAACCAGAGGGCTGGCCACCTCGGGTCCATTGAAAGGCTCTAGCCTGCAACCAGTGCCTAGTTCCAGTTCCTACGATTGGGCCTGGCTGGATTTTTATCCCGAAACCGGATTCTATGAGCCATAGAGCGAATTAACTGCTCCCTTCCATGGCATGTCCGAGGTAGATTTTTCGATGCGGCGTCGCTGAACTCACGGTGTTGTCTGGAATCGTAAGCATTAGAGATCCGGTTCCCACGTGTCTGAAGGCAGGATTGGAAAAAATGCAAAAAGAGAGAGGATCTTGATGACTTATGGCTGATACAGACTTGATAAATCGCTACAATTATGATGAATTTACCGGGGATAAAGTACTGCCCTGGCTAAATTTCGAAAGCAGCCCGCCTATTGGCCAGAACCCCCCGGACTTTCCGCTGTGGCATCTGGATGGCCAGCAAACGTCGCTCAGCGAACTCTGGTCGGCCAACCAATACACAATTGTCGAATTTGGTAGCTTTACCTGACCGTATTGCGGGATGGCGGCGCCATCTATGAACGACATAGCCGAGAAGTACGCTGACCGGGGCGTGGGTTCGATGTTTCTTTATACCCACGAAGCTCATCCGGGAGAGAATTACCCTCATCTGACCTCGATGTCCCAGAAATCTGCGCACGCCCACGCCCTGCGTGACGAGCTTGGGGTAAGCCGGCCAATTCTTCTTGATTCGCTGGATGGCGCTTGCCACAGAGCTTATGGATCGATGCCTAATATGACCTGGATCTTCGCCCGTTCCGGCACTCCTGTTTACAAATCCGACTGGACCGACTCCAACAGCGTGGAGAACGCCATCATCTATTTTCTGGATGTTATAAAACGGCGGAGAGACAGGCAACGGATGGCCCCTTTCCGGGTGGAGCGTTTAGATTTTCGTTCCAGCGACAGCGAGAGCTTTTACAAAGGACTCGAGCGTAATGGTCCGAAGGCAGTGAGAGAATTTATGGGGGCGGGGCTGTAAGAGAGGCGGTTACTTGGGGTCAAGAGACGGGGGCGAGCCTGGTTGCGAATTCCCTGCTGCCCTGAGCTTCTGTATCAATTCCTCGCGGGTTGGGTTGCCCATATAGATGACCCGGTCATCTAGGACGTAAGTGGGCGTAGCGAAGACCGAGTTGGGTCGTCGCTCGTCGTTGAGATTACGAATCTCGATATCGACGTCAGGACATTCGGGCGCTACGTCTGTGACAATTCGCCGTGACTCTGCGCAGGCCCAACACGTATCTTCTATATAGACATCCAGCTTCGGCATGATTTTGTTATTCCTTATTCGCAACCTAAACTGGGCGAATCGTAGCACGGCCGAGGAATACGCGACGTAAGAGGTTTTACATTAGACAGTGATGATAATGGCTGATCACCGGGACCCACTGATAATTAAACAAAACGAAACGACCAACGTCATCAACATATTCCAAACGTACAGGGCATCCAAGTGAGTTATACTGGGGAAGTAACGGTCATGTTCCTGGAGGATGCCTCTACAGATGAAAAGAGCCTTATTCGTGTCGGTTGTCTTACTGATACCCATTATCCTGATCGTGGTATTGTTGGCGATTCAATATGGACAACCCCAAGCATGGCAGGTTGAACTCGATAAGTACAAAGTCTATAAAGCGGCGAGCATCTCGAGCAGCCTGACAACAAAACGAATCGATCGCGCTACAAGGCCATGGCATTTCAGCGGCGTTATGAGCGAGGCGGCGTTTGGAGAGAATCCTTACTTTGGGACAGATTACGGGTACGATGGTCAGCGGAACGAAAACGGGTCAAAGCCAATACCTTTCCCCCCTGAAGCGGTGTGGTGCGCGTTGCTAGTAGCTGAACCACAACCGTTCGAAACGGGTGGTAGAGAACCGGGCTATATCGTCGTCTTTATCGCCGAACACCACGACCTGTACAACGCAGCACTCGTTGTTCACGAATCTGCAAACGACCACATTTCGTTGCCAGAGAGCCTGTCCCTTGTCGGCTGCAAGAACGTGTTGGAAGAAATTCAATTCAGCCAGGCTTCTTGGTGGACTTAGGCTGGTTGATACCAGGGCCCGGTTGCCGCGGATCATTTTCACATGCTTGGGCTAACCCATTGATGATCCTAGAATTGGTTATCGTTGCGAACGGCCCCACACATTTTTAGCGATTACGCTCTGCCGATGAATGAAGACAAATACCGTATCGTTCCAATTCCAAGACAACGTAGATTTGCCCTTGATGCGGGCCGGTTAGGGCGCGGGAAACATATCGTCCATGGCCTGGCGGAAGTGGACGTCACCGTAGCGCGCAAGATCATAGAAGATCATGACGAAAAAACTGGCCGGCGCCTGTCATTTACGGCCTTTGTCATCAACTGCCTGGGAGAGGCAATAAACAGGCACAGGGAACTCCATGCCTACCGGGACTGGCGGGGACAGTTGGTGATATTCGAGAAAGTCAATATCGCCACGATGGTCGAAGTCGAAATGGACGGGCGTCTGGCGCCAATGCCCTACATTTTTAAGGGAGTCGATGGGAAGTCCTTTCAAGAGATTCACGAGGAGATGAGGCGCGTTCAATCAACGCCAAAAAAGAGCGAGGGTGGGCAAATTATGGGCTAGTTTTTGTATCTGCCCTGGATCATCCGCCGGCCGGTCTACTGGATCATTATGAGGACGCCCCAACTCTTTCGACGATACTCGAGTTCGGTCCTTGTAACAGCGGTCGGGATGTTTAGTCGGGGAGCCAGCTGGGGTATTCCTCGGCCAAGTTTTACCCTCACCGTGACCTTGGGGAGCATAGCCGAGAAGCCTGGAGTGGTGGATAACGAGATCGCGGTGCGGGAGTTCCTCCACCTGACTGTCAGCGTCGATCACGATGTCGTAGATGGAGCGCCAATAGCCCGATTTGGCAACGACTTTATGGCTTTGTTAGAAGGCGCATTCTGGCTATCTGACCAGGGTTGAAACCACACGAAGCTTGAAGGTGCTGGCGATTCACCCGCTTTAGCTGGTCATTTTTCCCATGTAAAGCCAAAGCCTTGTCGAAGAACGGTGCAGCGACCGCGTTGGGCAACAAGGGTTAAGGTGAATCTGCTACGCCAACTCGCCGGAAAGGGTCTGGTTAATTTCGCTTGAGACGCCTTTGATTGAGATTTTTGTTCGGGTTACACTCCTTGAGCGTTACCAGCCAGAACCGGGGATTTGCGCAACAACCAGGCCCGGATCAGGGGGCGGAATAGTCGAATCAGGTGACGTTTTAATCCCAACATCGATACGACCTCGTCAATGTAATCTTGCAAGGTATGACGCTGAAAGTTAAGAACTTCCTGGCTTTCAGTGGTGTCAAGCCAGTCGGTGGGAAAGGGAACTGATGTGAAAGCTTCCTCGGGCAGCATACCAATGCCCACAGCGTCCAATACCCCTTCAACAATCTCTCGCTGGTAGAGTTGGCAGCGGGCTCCGCCGCCGATATGCCAAATCTTATCCCACACCCGATCGTCCTCCAGGGCATTGGCGATAGCCAGGCCAACGTCCCTGGTGTGTACAAACTCGATACGGTTATCCAAAGGGACATCGAACATGCCCGGATCGATCACCAATCGAACAGGAAGGGCAGCGCCCAATCTGAAGATCGCCCAAGTCAATCCCGATTCCCGGATCATCTGTTCACATTCGACCTTGTGCTTGGCGTAATGTTCGATGGGTTGGAGAGGATCAGAGATCTTCCGCGGAGGTGGTTGGTCGTTTGTTCTTCCGTAAATATGCAGCGATGAGGAGAAGAGCATTTTGGGCGGTGTTGGCTGAGCCTTTATCGCCTCAAGAAGGTGCTTTGTACCCCCGACATTGATAGTCCTGGCCCATTCAGGATCGGCTTCACTGCTGACGCCGGTCGCCGACAGGGTGGGTATCACGAAGGCGAGGTGGACCACCACATCCTGGTCCTTAACGGCGGCGGTCACGTCATCCAGGTGGCGCAAATCACCCCAGAAAACCTCCGACTTTCCCTTTATCTCTTTTGCTTTTTTAATGTTGGCTCGTGTTGCCACGTCGAAACAGCGAACCTGGTGGCCCCGTTCCAGAAGCTCATCCAGGGCGCTGGAGCCAACATTACCAAAAGCGCCTGTAAGTAATACTCTCATTATTTCACCTTTAATCCATTAAGAAGAAGTCTGAATCCATCATCAGTAACTTGATCCCAGTCGGCTCCTTCTGGATCGAGGAAGCCCTGCATGAGCAACCCCAGAGCCAGGGCTATGACAACCTGAGCCGCCGTCTTGGGTTCCACCGGCCGCAACGAGCCCTCGGAGATGCCGGCTTCGATCAGGCCGGAGATAAGTTTGTGATAGCGGTGGTAGGGCTCAATGGTTGTCTCCCATATCTGTGGATCTCTCACAGCCTTATTGGCGAACTCCAAATATATAAGGAGCTGGTCTCTCGGAACCCTTAGGACCGTTCCAATTATGGCGCTCATCGATAGGAGCTTGCCTGGAACGTTTGTTGGATCTCCGCCCAGATCGGCCATCTGGAAATCCATTGCTGTTAGCCACCGGTCGAGCAATTCTAAGAAAATCGCATGCTTGCTGCTGAAATGGTGGTAGAGCGCGCCTTTGCTAAGACCAGCTTCCTCGCAAATTTGGGCCACACTAGTGCCATCGTAACCAGATTGGGCGAAGCAACTTTCGGCCGCATTCAAGATGCGGATTCGGGTCTCTTTAGATCGCTGTTTGTGTTTGTTCATGTTTAACCTCAATAAAATACCGACCGGTTGGTATGTATTGTATAACTGAAAGTTCGCGAGGTCAAAATTATGAAGTGTTTCCTAAGCTCCTGATGAGCCGGGAGGCCAGGTGAAGTCTATTGGTTTCTTACGCTGGCTGGGACTCGAGCAGCTCCTTCAGGTTCGTGTAATCGCCCGAAACCTGGCGCTGCACCATCCGGTTGAGAATCGGTCCGGCCAATCTGAAGAATCCGCTGGCCTCCCGCATGCCCGACTGCCACCGGGAATTGTTCTCGAAATTGGATATGAACTCAAAAACCTCTTCCGGAGGCCGGTTAATAACCACGCTTGTAGCTACTCTAGTCATGCTTTTCCTCTCTAGTTTTAAGGAGAACTCTATCGCCAAGTAGGGCCATCCCCACCTCAAGATTACTTGCCATTACCTTACCAGACTGTAATCCCCCTCGCCTTTGATCGCCTGGATCGTCAGAAGGCTTACAGAGAGGATAGCGGATGGGGATTATCATGACGGTGCAATAAGAAACGACGAGGTGACAAGGTGACAGCGCCACGGGAGTGGCGTGCCCAGAAGACTGGGCTTGGTGACAAGGTGACAGCGTCACGGGAGTGACGTGCCCAGAAGACTGGGCTTGGTGGCAAGGGCCACTGAGTTGAGATGGTTTTTAGAACGATTGTATATTGAAAGACGAATCCTGGGATGGATGGGTTTCAGCCGATGAATCCCAAATCTCCCGGTCACGCTGAGTATTTAAGGAGTAACAGAGATGAAAGCGATTTGGAAAGGAACTGTTCTGGCAGAAAGTAACGAAACTGTAATAGTGGAAGGCAACCACTACTTCCCGCCAGATTCGATTAATAAAGAGTATTTCAAACCCAGCAGCATGCATACTGTCTGCCCCTGGAAGGGGACAGCCAGTTATTACGACATCGCCGTAAACGGCGACGTGAACAACGGTGGGGCCTGGTACTACCCTTCGACAAGTTCGATGGCTAAGCGCATCGAAGGCTATATCGCCTTCTGGCGAGGGGTTCGAGTTGTGAGCTAAGTAAGCATGACTCAGCCATAATGGCGATCGTGTCCCGTAAAGAGTGATAGTTGCAAAACACTGGGGGATAACACAGAACTGTTAAGATGATCGTCGCTTGCCGTTGGGAGCGTCCAGCAACATTAGTTGCCGGAGTGAGAGTGACGGTCAGATAGCAGAGCAGCAGTGGGGGCTGGAGACGTAGACAGTGGGTGAGGGAGCCTGGTCCAACAATCGTCCGAACTTGCGTGATTTGTGTTGCGCCAGTATCAATAACTCGATAAGCTCGCGCATGTCTCAGTTGTGAGTGGCATTCTCCTGGGAGGATCTGTATGGAATACTCAGAATACCGGCACATTCTTTTCGAAAGACGAGAGCCAAATATCCTCTGGATGACGCTTAACCGGCCGGAGGTGCTCAATGCGGCCGACGCTCGTCTACACACCGAATTGGTGAAGATTTGGGATACCGTCGACAAAGATCCGTCGGTTCATGTTGTGGTGGTCACCGGGGCGGGGCGAGCCTTTTCGGCCGGGGGCGACCTGGGTATGGTCGAGGACGCTTACCGGGATTTTGAGGAGATCGCCCGCATCCTGGACGAGGCCCGGGACCTGGTCTACAACATGCTCCGTTGCAGCAAGCCCGTTGTGTCAGCCATCAATGGCCCGGCCGTGGGTGCGGGATTGGTGGTGGCTCTCCTGGCCGACATCAGCATCGCCGCTGAAAACGCCCGCCTGGCCGATGGCCACCTGCGCATGGGTGTGGCCGCAGGAGATCACGCGGCCATCATCTGGCCTTTGCTGTGTGGTATGGCCAAGGCCAAGTATTACCTGATGACGTCCGAGTTCGTCGACGGCCGGGAGGCCGAGCGTATAGGCCTGGTCAGTCTCTGCGTGCCTGACGGCGAGTTACTGGACAAGGCCATGGAGGTAGCCACCGGTCTGGCCACTGGCCCGCGTCATGCTATCAAGTACACCAAGCGAGCCCTCAACCAGTGGATGCTGCAGGCCGGCCCCATTTTCGATCATTCCTTGGCCCTGGAGATGCTGGGCTTTTTCTCGGAAGATCTGATGGCCGGGGTAGAGGGATTGCGGGAGAAACGGCCGGGTAGATTTCCGTCAAACAAGCCAGATATAGAGTAGAGGCAAATAAAGCGGATCGAGGATCGACCACATCCCATCCTCGAATCGTTTGACAGGGGAATTGATCAACCGCTAAGGCAACGGGAAACAGTTCCCGGTGCTAAGCTGGACGGTGTGGTCGGGGTTGGCTACCAGGGCGCACATCTGCGCCGAGCCGGCCGGACGCTCGCCAACTGTGTAGCCCGTGAAGGGGTTGGGGCCGCCGTAGACAAACCAGGCACCTTGCGTCGGTCCAATACCCGCATCCTCCGGTCTGACCGTGTCAAAGAAGAAGTGGACATGGGTTCCAGGCAATACCGGCGTGTATCCAAATGGCTCGTATTCGACGACGTAATTCTGACCGTCTAGGAGAATGTTGGTTATCTGCACCCAGGGACCGGCAGGTATGGTCGGCGATTCCGTCGGCGTGGGTGAATAGATGGGTGTGGGCGAATAGATGGGCGTGGGTGAATAGATAGGAGTGGGTGAATAGATAGGCGTTGGCTCGTCGGTGGGAGCTGGTATTGGGGTATCTGTCGGTTCTGGTTCGCTGGTGTCGGTCGGCAACGGCTCGGTGGCCTCTGGTTCCTGTGTTGGCTCAATAGTCGCCTGCTCGGCTTCATCGGTAAGGACCCCGGCTATAGCGGCGACCTCGGTTTCGGTTCCCGCGCTTTCATCATCGCCGGACAGTATTCCGGTGCCAAATATGATCGCGGCAGCTGCGATACAGACGACAAGAAGCACGGCCGCGGCGATGCCGTAAAGCAGCACCGGTCGGCCACCGGATTCCGCTGCCTCAGCAGGGGCGACCGCTGCTTGTTGTGCTGCTGGCGGAGCGGTCGTGGCGGCGGCGGCAACGGGTATAGGTTCGGGTACAGTAGCAGCTTCGGCTGGTGGCGCGGTTGTGGGCACGGGAGGCGCTACAGGAGCCGGTTGGGGAACTGTCTCCTCTGGCTTCATGGCCGTCACCGCTTTTGCTGCCATTGCAGCACCAGCCGCAGTCGCAGCGCCAGCCGCGGTTGGGGTACCCTGTTGTACTGCCCTCAGATCCGCTGCAAGTTCTTTTGCCGTTTGATAGCGTTCCTCGCGATCCTTGGCCAGGGCCTTATTGATGACAGGTATGAGGGCTGGGTTTACATCCGAGCGGATCTGCTTCAAATCTGGAACCGGGTCGTTCACATGCATCATCATGAGCGTCAGGGCAGAGTCGGCCTGGAATGGCGGCTTGGTGGCAACCATTTCGAACAGCATAACGCCCAGGGAGTAGATATCAGTCCGGGCATCGACACGCTCTCCCTTGATTTGCTCGGGCGACATGTATAGGGCCGTACCCATTACAGCGCCGGTAGCGGTGTGAGAATCACCACCCATGATCTTAACTAATCCGAAGTCCATGAGGATGGCCTGCCCCTGGACGTTAAGCATAGCGTTGGCCGGCTTAATGTCCCGGTGGATCACACCCCGCGTGTGCGCATAATCCAACGCATCGGCGAGGTTAGCGGAGATTTCGATGGTTTCGGTAAGAGTCATCTGGCGACCGGCCTCGCTTACGCGTTTGAGCCTGCCTTGTAGACTTTCGCCTGGAATAAACTCGAAGACGATAAAGTAGGTGTCGCCGTCGTGGTTGAAGTCGAAAACCTGGATTATATTGGGATGCCGTAGTGTAGCGACGGCGGCAGCTTCTTCCTCGAATCGACGAACAAATTCGGGATCACTCGAGAGGTGGCTGTGGATGAGTTTGACAGCCACAACGCGGCGAAGGTTGGGGTCTTGGGCCTTGTAGACGGCCGACATACCGCCCTGGCCGAGTAGCTCTTGTATTGTGTAGCGACCGCCGAGGGTCTGTCCAATCCAGTCTTGTTGACTCATATGCAGTCTCCGGGCAGCCATTCGCCACAGAAATGGCACCGTTGTCGTGTTTAGCTGTTGTCACTCGAGTGTGGGTGGCAAGGGTTATCTTAGGTGTGATTATAAAGCATTGGTATAAATTCGCCACAGATTGATGATCTGTCTTTGTGGTAGCCGCGGATTCCTGGCCGCATTGGATGCGTCCATACCGCGCTTTCGAACCATGGAAGGTCAGCGGTAGGGGCAGACCCCCGTGTCTGCCCATTCAGACGTAATATGGAGATCGTTACGACAGGCACGCAATAATGATGAAGAATCGGTGGGATGGCGCCAGATCTTTGCCTACCTTCTCCATGCGCAATCCGCGGCTACAGACGCGCAACATGGAGTTTGTTACACCATAAGGAATCCGCGGCTACGAAACCCAGAACGCCAGCGGTAGGGGAGAGGCTTGCCTCGCCCTTTCAGGCAAAGAAGAGGGCAAACACGGAGGTTTGCCCCTACAGTGATAACATGGATTCCGCGGCTACGAACGATCGGCTGGGCAGGCGTCCAGGTGCAGATATTGCTGGCATTCTTCCTCAGTTAACGATCGGATCGCCCGTGACCGTGCCAGGGCCACTAGTTCATCCAGGGACGCCGCCAGCAGGCGAACATATCCATCAGTGCCGGCTGTGGCAACGATTCGGCCGTCTGGGCTGAACACGGCCGCGGTAGACGCATGCCCCAGATCGACCAGTAATTCACCGGTATGGGCGTCGTGTAGCGAGGTATGGTCTAGGCTGGGAATGACCACGATACTTCCATCAGGACTAAAGCCGCCATCGATTACCCACTGGGGACTATGCTGAATCTGCCAGATAAGTTCCGGTTGAGCCTCAGAACCTGCACCGGGATCTGGAAATGACCAAAGCACCGCCTGACCACCACCATGACCCGTCACCAGGCGTGTTCCATCCCAACTGAAATTCGCTCCCCCGGTTATGCTGCCGAAGCTAGGCAAGGTCCACAATTCACGGCCGTCTTCCGGATCCCAAACTTTGACCGTGCCGTCTACGCTGGCGCTAATAAGCCAGCGGCCATTTGGACTGTAGTCAACCTGCATAATATTGCCGGTATGACCGGTCAGGCTGAGCAGTTCGTCGCCAGAAGAGAGGTCCCAAATTCTGACGACCTTATCGCCGCCACCGGTAGCCAAATGTTCGCCATCAGGCGAGAACGATACGCCTTTCGCGCCACTGCCTTGGCCAGTTCCGATTTCATGGGCCTGGATGACCATCCGAAGCTCACCAGATTCGGCGTTCCAAATACGAACAGTCCCATCGTCGCCGCTGGTAGCCAGTTCGTGTCCGTCGGGATGGATGTCGAGGCCCATGACCCAATCATCATGCCCCTCCAGGGTAAATCTCTCCTCCCTGGTATACGCATCCCAAATCTTGGCCGTGCCATCATTACTCACTGATGCCAGCCAGCTGCCATCGGGGCTGAAGGCAATATCATTCACACGACCGTCATGAGCGTACGTTCCGAACTCGCTCCCTCCATCAAGAGACACATCCCACAAACGTACCGTTCGAAAAAAACTACTCGAAGTCAGATAGCGGCCATCGGGTGTGAATGCAATCCCGCCTACCAATCCTTTGTGCCCAGTTAAAATTAAGGGATCCGGATCAAGCTCACCTTCGGCATAGTTCCAGATTCTGACTTTTCCATCCGAGTTTGAGGCAGCCAGCTGGGTGCCATCGGGATTAAAGATTAAGACGATGTTGTTGCTTGATGGGCCGGGAGCCGTGGAATAAAGCTCGCTTACCGTCGCATCAAATACCGACAGTTGGCTATCACCCGCAACAATTATGTATTGGCCGTCAGGGCTGAAGACTGCTTCGTCTGGAGCATTATCTTCTAGCCTGTAAAGCTCATCTCCGGTTGCGCTGTCCCAGACTCTTATAGTTCCGTCTTGTCCTGCCGTGACGATGCGCGAACCATCCGGACTGAAGTTGACCGAATTAACCTGGCCGTCATGACAACATGGAGAAATCAACTCCTGACCAGCTCCAGCACTAAGTGATGCAGGTACTTCCCAGACCTTAACCGAGCCGAAATAGCTCGCGCTGGCCAACAATGATCCATCTGGGCTGAAGGTGAGATCGTGAAGACCGCTCTCGTCATCAGCCTGAAACGTAAGGATCTCCTGGCCGGTTTCCGCGTCCAAGATGGCGATCTGTCCGGGCAATTCCTCGTCATCGATCCAGGTTTCAATCGGCAGGGCAAGGAGTGCTCCATCCGGGCTGGTGTCGGCGCGGTTGATCCAGAATTCCGTGATGTCTTCCGGAATGGAATCATCGAACATCTCTACCGCGGTCGAGAAGAGAATATCTCCTGTATTTACGTCCCACATCGCCCCGCCATTAGCGCCCGAAATGTACAGGCGCTGGCCATCAGGGGTCATGGTCATCCAACCTGAAGGCAACTCTCCAGATGAGTTTAGAATCTGGCGAACGCGTGAGTGCTGAACGGCCTGGTGCAGAGCTTGCTCTGCCTCAATTGTGTGCGTTGCAGACAGAGCTTGCAAAGCAAGTATGACGCTAAGTTCAGGGTCTAGTTCAAGGTTGGCCAGAGAAGCGGCTGCCAGCTCGCGGGAGGTGGCCAAGGCGGCCTGTTCTTCAGCGGAATTTCGCTCGAGCAGGGCAACGGCTTCGGCTGTGGCCCGGATTTCCGACTGGGCTTCAGCCTGAGATTCGGCTTCCAGCGCCGCATCACGTTGTTCGTCGGCTCTTTGCCTCTGAGCTTCAGCGTTGGCCTGGGCGGTGGCCCGGGAATCAGCCAAGACCAGCGCTTCTGCCTCGCGGGTGGCAGCCAGATCGGCATTGGCCAGCGCTTCGTCGGCGTTCTGGCTAGACTGGTTGGCGAAGAAAACCGCGGCGATGGCTAGCACGGCAGCTACAACCAGCGCTCCAGCAAGAAGCGCGGCACGCTTTCGTAACCGGCCGGCGGATTGTGCCTGCTCCTCGGCACGGGCATGTTCGGTCTCGGCCAGTTGTTGGGCCGTCTCCAATTCCCGCCGACGGCGAGCTCCCTCTTCTTCTAGGCGGGCCTCTCGAGCCGTGATACTACTCTGTAAAAATGCGCTCTCGTCCTGGGTCAAAGCCACGGTGCTGTTTTCTGCCCAACCGGCGAACTGGTTCAGACGGGCATCGCGCAACAGGAAACCCGGATCTTCATCAGCTTCAGCCCACTCGGCCGCCGCCCCGGCCAGCATACGCTGCATGCGGACGTCATTACGGCTTTCGTCCAACCAGCTCCGAAGCCGGTTCCACTCCCGCAACAGGGCCTCATGGGCCACCTCAACAGTTGGGCTGCGTGTTACCGGATCATGGTCGAAAGTCAGCAATCGGGCAGAACCGAATTGAATTATTAGGTCGCTCAAGACCTCCGGGTCCTCCGAGACCCCGGAGGTCTCCACAGCGACAAGTTCGGAACGGAGGACACGGCGGCGGGTGTCCTCTACGCCCTCACCCAAAGTGACCATGCGGAGGAAGAGCTGGCGGGAGGCGTCTTGACCCTGCAGGTCAAGTCCGCTGTAGATCTCTTCGGCACGACGGCCCAGCGCGCCCAGTACGCCACCAATTTCCTGATAGGCGGTTCGAGTCATCTGGTGATCCTGGCGGCGTTCGAAAAGCTCGGTCAGGGCGTACTGAAGTAATGGAAGAGACCCGGGCTGGTCGGCCACGACGCCGACCCGGCGAGCAGGCTCTTGCACGGCCCAGGTCAACTCCTCCG
>PVMK01119107.1_pt1 | contig 22362 bp, 22 predicted proteins | sample 1853481 | NCBI WGS metagenome assembly PVMK01 (sample SAMN08533507, study PRJNA380276) | Marine sediment metagenome, whole genome shotgun sequencing project. | reverse complement strand
GTGTTCCTTCAGGGCTTCGGCGCTTGCGGCCTCGTCGCCTTCGCAAGCCTGGTAGCGGGTCCAGGCCAGCAGCGACACCTTGGAGTCGAGCACGATGGACTTGCCCTCGGGCAGGTGCAGTACGAGGTCCGGCTGGATCCGCTGGCCGCTCTCGGTCGTTACTGAATACTGGCTTGAATATTCCCGGCCTTTTTGCAGGCCGGAGAGTTCCAGCAGGCGCTCCAGTTGCAGCTCGCCCCAGTTGCCCTGGCCTTGACGTTGGAGGTCAGGCTCTCGACAGGTTATTGGCGTCCTCGTGCAGGCGCTCGTTGAGCTTCTCCAGGTCACCGATTTTCTCCTTCATCACGCGGTGCTGGGCGGTCTCCTCTTTGTGGCGTTCTCAACCGTGCTGCGAAACTCCGTCATTTTCTCCGACAGGGGCTTGAGGATGGCATCCAGTTGCTTGGTGTTGAGGTCGGACAACTTCTCCGAGCGCTCCTCGAAAATCCTGCCGGCCAGGCGTTCGAAGTTCTCGCTAACCTTTGCTCCGCCTCCTCCAGCTTGCGGATCTGCTCCTGGTAGTGCTGGTCGCGATCGGCCACGCGGGTTTCCAGTACGGCATTGCGCCGCGAAAATGTCCAGGCGACGATCACCACCGCGAACAAGCCCATGGCCAGGCCCAGCACCAAACCCATTTGCGGGTTGGTGATTCCCTGCTCAATCAACCAGTCATTCATCCTTCATTTCCTTTGTGGTGCTGCCGTTTCACCTGCTGCCACAGTTCTTCCATCTCATCCAGCTCCATCTCATCCAGTGCATCGCGGCTACCCGCCGCATCTTCAACAGCACGGAAACGCGACTCAAATTTCGCGTTCGCCCGCCGTAAAGCCCTGGCCGGATCAATCTTCAATTGACGCGCCAGGTTGGTCACCACGAACAGCAAGTCACCCAGTTCGTCTTCCATCTCCTGCTGGCTGCCCGACCGCATGGCCTCAAGCATTTCAAATGCCTCCTCGGTGAACTTCTCCATCACCGGTTCCGGCGAACCCCAGTCAAAGCCAACCTGCGCCGCCCGCTTCTGCAGCTTGATCGCCCGCTGCAATTCCGCCATACCACGCGGAACGCCATCCAGCAGGCTCCGGGCGCCCTGTGCCTCGCGCTCTTGCGCCTTGCTGTGTTCCCAGGCATCGGCCTGGGCCGTAGCATCCATTATTCCTTTCTCCCCCGCCTCCCTGGCAAACACGTGAGGATGGCGCCGAACCATCTTGTCGCAGATCGCCTCCACCACATCTTCAAATCCGAAGGCATCTATCTCCTGGGCCATGCGGGCATGAAACACCACCTGGAACAGCAAATCGCCCAGTTCATCCTTCAGTTCATCCATACGCCCGCGCTGAATGGCGTCGGCCACTTCGTAGGCCTCTTCGATGGTGTAGGGGGCAATAGTCGAGAAGTTCTGCTGCAGGTCCCAGGGACAGCCCGAGTCCGGGTTGCGTAGTTGGGCCATGATGTCTAGCAGGGCTTGGATGTTGGGGTTGTTGATGATGCTGCTCCTCGCTTGTGCCGGGGTCCTATTATAATTTGGTAAAAATCTTCGCGGATGAATCCGCTCCTACGGGATTTCTATTTTGATCCTGGCGCCGCCCAACTTGCTGTGGCCAATGGAAACCTCACCACCATAGGCGGTGACCAGTTCCATCACAATGGCCAGCCCCAGGCCATGCCCCTCAACCCGCTCATCACCCCGCAACCCTCGCTGCAACAAGCGCTCCCGCTGATTTTCGGCAATGCCAGGCCCATCATCTTCAATCCGCATCCACAAACCCGGCCTGGATGCGTCGGGATTCAAAGCACCACCGCAGACGCGCACCCGCCCCACCCCATATTTAAATGCGTTGTCCAGCAGGTTACCCAGCAACTCCAGCAAATCCCGTTTCTCGCCATAAAACGCCAGCTTCTCCTCCAGGGTAAACCCGGCCTGAATCATTTTGTGAGAATAGACTTTTTGCAGGGAATCGATGATCCGCTGCAGTTGTGGCGCAACTTCAACCGGCTCTGCCAGCGCGCGCCTCGCCGTGGTCCCGGCACGCTCCAGGCGTGTGGCGATCAGGTGTTTCATTTCATTTACCGCGTTGTTCATCGAGCCAGCACTGTCCCCGCCATGCAACCCCAGCCCCGCCTGGATCACTGCCAGCGGCGTTTTCAGGCTGTGGGCCAGTGAATCCAGTGCGTTGCGAATCCGCGCCTGGTTGGATTTCTCGGTTTCCAGCAGCAGGTTGACGTTGCGGGCCAGTGGCTCCAGTTCGAGCGGGTAATGGCCCTCCAGCCGGCTGGCCTGGCCTGATTCCACCCGGGCGACATCGTGCGCCACCTGGCGCAGCGGGCGAAAGCCAAAAAAGAATATCACCAGCTGGCCCAGCAACAGAATGCTGCCCGCAGCGCCCAGGGAGCGCCACAGGCCCAGGCGAAACGCGCTGGTCTGTTGCGAGATTTCACTCTCATCCACCAGCACCGAAACGGTGAACGGAACAATGCTGCCGTCGGCAAGCTGCCAGCCCACACCATATATAAGAGTGAAAAAATTGCTGCCTTCGCCGGGTTCAGTAAATGCTACCTGGCCGGGATCCGCCACTTGCAGTGCTGGCCACTGAAGACCCAGCGAAGACCCGGAACTCCACTGCTGTTGACTGCCCTGCACCCGGGCATAGATGCCGGATGAGGGCTGGATCAGCCGGGGGTCGGTTAAATCGCCATCAATTTCCAGTTCGCCGTTCGCGCCGACCTCCATCGCCCCCAACACCAGGTAAACATAGGATTCCATGCGTACCTGCAGGGATGAAACCGCACCGCGGTTGTTGGCTGCGTTCAGTGCAACACCGACCAGGCCCAGCGCGGTGACCAGCACCAGCGTGGCTACCAGGATCAGCCGGTTACGCAGCGAGAAGGAGCGCAAGCCGGTAACCCCTGCCGCGGAGGGTCTCGATCGGGTTGAGTGTGCCGTCGGGGTCGAGTTTCCGGCGCAAGCGGCCAATGAACACTTCGATCACGTTGCTGTCGCGATCAGCGTCCTCTTCATAGATGTGTTCGGATAAATCGGTTTTGGTTACCACTTCATCCGGGTGCATCACCAGGTAATTGAGCACCTTGTACTCGTAGGTGGTCAATTCAATTTCCTCACCCTCGCGAAACACGCGCTGCCCGCTCAGGTCGATGGTAATCGGGCCCAGTTCAATGAGTGGCTGTGCATGCCCGCCCGCGCGTCGCATCAGGGCGTTGATCCGCGCCATCAGCTCCTCGATATGGAACGGCTTGGTGACGTAATCGTCCGCCCCGGCTTCCAGCCCGGCCACCTTGTCCTGCCACTCAGAGCGGGCGGTCAGCACCAGGATCGGGAAGTCACGGCCGCGGCTGCGCAGTTTCCGGATCACTTCCAGCCCGGGCAACTGGGGTAAACCCAGGTCGATAATGGCCAGGTCAACCGGAAACTCCTCGCCCAAATACAGCCCTTCGATGCCGTCTGCAGATGCATCCACGGCGTAGCCTGCGGCGCGCAAATGGGAACTGAGCGTCTGCAGCAGGCGCGGGTCGTCTTCAATCAGCAGAACTCGCATGGCGTTACCTCCACGGTGATCAGCGCTCCCGCACCGTAATTCGTACGGTTTTGACTACACCGCCTGCGGTCAGCAGTTTAATCACGTGCACACTTTTATTGCCTTCCTGAACGGTACGGGCAGACAGCACTTTGGCGTTGTATTGCCTGGCAGCCTGCCTGGCGGCCTCGTCCAGTGTCTGGGCCCATAGCGCGCCCGGCATGGCAAAAGCCATGGTGAACGCCACTGCAACAGCTACCAACCACCTCTTCATTAATCGTCTCTTGCTCATATCTCTAAGTCGGGCAGCTTTCATTCTATTGTATCTCCATGAACCAAGGCTGAACCGCAAGGAACCGTGATTCCGCGCTGCATGTGCTCAAACGCCTGCAGCAACAAGCGGTCGTTCGCGGCATCGAGGTGGGCGTGCTCGCTGATGTAGCGCCGCCAGCGTTTCGCGCCCGGCAGCCCCTGGTACAGGCCCAGCAAGTGGCGGCTGATGTTTTTCACCGGCACTCCATTGGCGGTCTGGGCGCTGATGTACCGGGACATGACAGCAACCATCTCTTCCCGGCTTTCGATCCCGCCGGCGCCGAACAGCTCTGCCTGCAGTTCCGCCAGCAACCAGGGTGTGTGGTAGGCGGCCCGGCCCAGCATGACGCCATCGAGCTGTTCCAGGTGGTGCTGCGCTTCGGCAGCCGTCCTGATGCCGCCATTGAGTACGACGGTCAGTTCCGGATTTTCCTGTTTTAAACGGGTGACCCAGTCGTAGCGCAAATCCGGAACATCCCGGTTTTCTTTGGGGCTCAGGCCGGACAGCCAGGCCTTGCGCGCATGGACGATAAAGATATCGCTTCCGGCCTGTGCCAGTTCACCCACAAATCCGCTGAAATAGTCGTAGCTGTAATGGTCGTCTACGCCCAGGCGGGTTTTTACCGTGACGGGTATTTCCACGGCATCGCGCATCGCGCCAAGGCAGTCGCGCACCAGCGCAGGCTCCAGCATCAGGCAGGCCCCGAAACGCCCGCGCTGGACGCGGTCGGATGGGCAGCCCACGTTCAGGTTGACCTCGTCATAACCACGCCGCTGCGCGATCCGGGCGCACTCGGCCAGGTCAGCCGGGTCGCTCCCGCCCAGTTGCAGCGCCAGCGGATGTTCCTGCTCGTTAAAACCGATCAGCCGCTCGCGGTCACCGTGAATGACGGCGCCGGTGGTCACCATTTCTGTGTAGAGTAATGCCGAGGGCGCCAGCAGGCGGTGGAAGTAACGGCAGTGCCGGTCGGTCCAGTCCATCATCGGCGCAACGTTCAGGCGGCGGTCCGGGAATTTTGAAGTGTCGGCCATGCCTGCTATTCTGAATCGAAAACGGGAACACAATCAAAATAAGTTTCCCGGCAGACCAAAAACTCTGAGAACCCCCCGAACCAGGAACAGGTGACTAACCATGCGCGCAAAATATATTCTGCTCTCAACCCTGTGCTTTTGCCTGGCCGCCTGCTCGGCCCCGGACGATCCGCCTCAAGCTTACGATATCCTGATCAGGAACGGCATGGTGTATACGGGCGACGGGGGCGAACCACTCACGGCGGACGTCGCGATCAGGGGCGACCGCATTGCCGCCATCGGTGAAATCAAAGGTACGGCGGAACAAACCATCGATGCCAGTGGCTTGGCGGTCGCCCCGGGCTTCATCAACATGTTGAGCTGGGCCACCGAATCGCTGATCGAGGACGGCATGTCACAAAGCGACTTGCGCCAGGGGGTCACCCTGGAAGTGATGGGCGAAGGCTGGTCGATGGGCCCGATGAACGCAGCCATGAAGGAAGACGCCTTCAGGTTAAGCGGCGACATCAAATATGACATCGAATGGACGACCCTGGCCGAGTACCTGCAGTACCTGGAGGACCGCGGCATTTCAAACAACGTGGCATCCTTCATCGGGGCAACCACGGTGAGAATCCATGTACTGGGCTACGAAGACCGCCCGCCAACGCCGGAAGAATTGGCGCGCATGGAGGGCCTGGTTGCCGCAGCGATGCAGGATGGCGCGCTGGGTGTTGGTTCTTCACTGATTTACGCACCGGCTTTTTATTCGACCACTGAAGAACTGATCGCCCTCAACCGGGTGGCCGCGAAATACGGCGGGCGCTACATCTCCCACATCCGCGGCGAAGGGACCCAGTTGCTCGAAGCCGTGGATGAACTGATCACCATTGCCCGTGAAGCGGGTATCGGCGCGGAAATCTATCACCTCAAAGCCGGCGGCCGGGAGAACTGGAGCAAGCTGGACGAAGTGTTCCGGATGGTCGAGGCGGCGCGGGCGGAAGGCCTGGATATCACGGCCGACATGTACACCTACACCGCCGGCGCCACCGGCCTGGACGCGGCGATGCCGCCGTGGGTGCAGGAAGGGGGCCACGACGCCTGGGTTGAGCGCTTGAAGGATCCCGAAATTCGCGCCCGCGTCATCGCCGAAATGAAACGGCCGGGTGCAGACTGGGAAAACCTGTATCACGCGGCCGGCAGTCCGCAGAAGCTGCTCCTGCTGGGTTTCAAAAACGATGAGCTCAAACCCCTGACCGGCAAGAGCCTGGCCGAAGTGGCGACAATGCGTGGAACCACACCTGAGGACACCATGATCGACCTGGTGATCGAAGACGACAGCCGGGTGGGCACCGCTTATTTTCTGATGTCCGAAGAAAACATCAGTAAGAAAATTGCCCAACCCTGGGTCGCCTTCGGCTCCGACGCCGAGTCTCTGGCCCCCGAGGGTGTCTTCCTGAAATCCAACCCGCACCCGCGGGCCTATGGAACCTTTGCCCGCCTGCTGGGCAAATACGTGCGTGAAGAAGCAGTGATTTCACTTTCCGAGGCGATCCGCCGCCTGACCTCCTTTCCGGCGGACAACCTGGGCCTGGAGGACCGCGGACTGTTGCGTGAAGGCTACTTTGCCGACATCACCATTTTCGACCCGGCGACCATCATCGATCACGCGACCTATGCCGACCCCCACCAGTATTCCAGCGGGTGTACATCGCGTGATCGTCAACGGTGTGCCGGTGCTGCTCGACGGTGAACATACCGCTGCGACACCGGGCCGCTTCATCAGGAAAGCCCCTGCCCGACGGTTTGTGAAATTTCCCACAGGTAACGCACATCATTTCGACTTGAAATGCCATACAACAAGTGCCGGTGATTGGCTATAATGGTTTGTTTTGGCCCAGAAGCATTGTGACCGGGGAAGATAGATGAGCGAACGCGAAATCATGGAATACGACGTAATCATCGTCGGGGCCGGGCCGGCCGGCTTGTCCTGCGCCATTCGCCTGAAGCAACAAAAGCCTGAACTGATGGTTGCCGTGATCGAGAAGAGCCCGGAAATTGGAGCGCACATCCTGTCTGGCGCGGTGATCGAACCGCAGCCCCTGGACGAATTGCTGCCTGGCTGGCGCGACAATCCGCCCCCGCTTTGCATTGCAGTCGAGAAGGACGAGATCTGGTTTCTGAGCCCGCAGGGAAGATACCGGCTGCCGACACCGCCCCAGCAAAAAAACCACGGCAATTACATCGTCTCGCTTGGCGCCTTGTGTGCCTGGATGGCGCCCCAGGCCGAAGCCCTGGAAGTTGACATTTTCCCTGGCTACGCGGCCTCGGAAATTCGTTTTACCGACAAGGGAGCGGTCGGCGGTGTGGTGATTGGCGACATGGGTGTCGACCGCGATGGCAAGCCCAAAGACACCTATATGCAGGGCATCGAAATACATGCGCCCATCACGGTTCTGAGCGAAGGCGTACGGGGCCATCTCAGCAAGCAACTGATCAGCAAATTCGAGCTCGATAAGGATTCCGATCCACAGACTTATGGCATCGGGATGAAAGAGTTGTGGCGGGTTCAGCCAGGCAAATCCAAACCCGGGCTGGTCCAGCACACCGCGGGATGGCCACTGGATTCCCACACCTATGGCGGCAGCTTCATTTATCACCTGGACAAGGACCGTATCGCGATTGGTTTTGTCTGCGGCCTGGACTACCAGGACCCGGAATTCGCGCCTTTCGAGGCTTTCCAACAGATGAAAAACCATCCGATGGTCCACCAAATGCTCGAAGGCGGGGAGATTTTGTCCTCCGGCGCACGCGCGATTGCCGAGGGCGGGTACCAGTCACTTCCCCGGACCGAGATGCCCGGCGCGCTGATTATCGGGGACGCCGCAGGCACGTTGAACGTTCCGAAGGTAAAGGGCACACACCAGGCCATGCGTTGCGGCATGCTGGCCGCGGAGCACATCGCCGAGACTTCGACAGCGCAAGGATTTGATGCGAAATTGCGTCAATCCGCGGTAGTAAAGGAACTGTACAAGGTGCGGAATATCCGGCCGGCGTTTTACAAGGGATTCTGGCGTGGGTTTTTTCGCGCGGCCATCGAAACGGTGACCGTGGGTAAGTTGCCCACTACATTGAAGGTCCACGCCGATGACTCCTCGCTGAAGAAACTGGACGGCTACACAGCGCCTGATCGCAAATGGGTGGATCGCGATTTGCCGCCACGCGACCGGCTTGCCTCGGTATATTTTGCGGCCACCGAACACGATGAAGACCAGCCGGTCCACTTGCAGATTCTGCAACCGGATATCTGTACGACCCGTTGCGTTGAAGAATACGGCAACCCCTGCACGCGCTTTTGCCCCGCCCAGGTTTACGAAATGGTGGAAGATGGCGCCGGCAAAAAACTGCAGATCAATTCTGGCAACTGCGTGCACTGTAAGACCTGCGATATAAAAGATCCGTACCAAATCATCAACTGGGTCACACCCGAAGGCGGCAGCGGGCCCAATTACCAAAACATGTAAATCTGAAAGTGGAGTAAGGAAAACCAATGAAAATACTGGTTGGCATTAAACGCGTAGTGGATTACAACGTCCGGGTTCGCGTCCTTCCCGACGGCAGCGGAGTAGATACCGACGGCGTCAAAATGAGTGTTAATCCCTTTGATGAAATCGCACTGGAAGAAGCCTTGCGCATCAGGGAAGCCGGAAACGCCGAAGAAGTGATCGTGGTATCTGCCGGTGGCGATGAGTGCCAGCAGCAATTGCGCACCGGCCTGGCGATGGGCGCCGACCGCGCAATCCAGATCCAGACTTGTGAACCCCTGCAGCCGCTAAGCGTTGCGCGGGCATTCCTGAAAGTCATCGAGCGTGAAGACCCTGGCCTGGTGATTCTGGGCAAGCAGGCAATCGACGACGACAACAGCCAGACCGCCCAGATGCTGGCTGGCCTGTGGGACCGTCCACAGGCAACGTTTGCTTCCAAACTGGTGCTCAACGGCAGCACTGCTGCGGTCACGCGTGAAGTGGACGCCGGCATGGAAACAATCGAGGTCGATCTGCCGGCTGTTATCTCTGTTGACCTGCGCCTGAACGAGCCCCGTTTCGTCAAGCTTCCCGATATCATGAAGGCCAAGCACAAGCCACTCGATGTTATTTCCCTCGACGATCTTGGAGTGACCGTGGAAGGCAATGTGAGCGTAGTCCAACACGAGCCGCCACCGCAGCGTGAGAAGGGCATCATGGTCGAGGACGCAGCCCAGTTGGTGCAGGAACTCAAGAACAGGGGATTGATATGAGCAAGACACTGATTATTGCCGAGCACGACGGCAAGACACTGAACCTCAGCACGGCAAAGTGCGTCAGCTGCGCACAGGCCATCGGCGGTGAAATAGACATCGCGGTATTCGGAAACGGAATCGACGCTGTGGCTGCCGAGGCCGCGGCGCTGGATTCAGTCGGAACAGTTTTCGCAGTCAATGCCGAACACCTGGAAGCGCCACTGGCTGCAAACTGGGCAGCCGAAACACTCGCCATGGCGGCGGACTACAGCCATTTGCTGGGTCCTTCGACCACTCTGGGCAAGGACCTGATGCCGCGTATTGCTGCGCTCGCCGGTGTAAACCAGATCAGCGATATCATGGAAGTGAACGGGCCGAACTCGTTCAAGCGCCCGATTTATGCAGGTAACGCCATTGTCGATGTCGAACCCGCCGCCGGCGCCAAGGTGGTCGGCACGGTGCGCACCGCAAGCTGGAAAGCCGCCGGGGAAACGGGCAGCGCAAGCGTTGAACAACGCGCAGCCCACAGCAGCCCGGCGAGCCACACGCGCTTTGTCGGCATGGAAGCAGAAGGCGGAGAACGCCCGGATTTGCAGAGCGCCTCGAGGGTAGTATCAGGCGGCCGTGCACTGGGAAGTGAAGAAAACTTCGAACTCATCTATAACCTGGCGGACAAGCTGGGCGCCGGTGTGGGCGCCTCCAGGGCGGCCGTCGATGCGGGTTACTGCCCGAATGACATGCAGGTGGGACAAACCGGCAAAATTATCTCGCCGGATTTGTACCTGGCGTTTGGAATATCAGGCGCTATCCAGCACATCACCGGCATCAAGGACGCGGGCACGATCGTGGCGGTCAACAAGGACCCGGAAGCCCCGATCTTTGAAGTTTCCGACATCGGCCTGACCGGGGACCTGTTCAAGGTGATACCTGAACTGGAGAGCCTGCTGGATTAGCAGGATGACCGAGCCCATCTGGTCACCCGGGCCCGTTCGCCGGCAGACCGCCAACATCCGGCGGTTTATCGACCTGGCTCGAAGCGAACTGGATCCCGGTATTTTTGAATACCGGGATCTGCACCGTTTTTCCATTCAAAACCCCCCAGAATTCTGGCGGGCCGCCTGGGATTTCTGCGAAATAACAGGAACCCCTGGAAGCACCGTGCTGGAAAACCCCGGCCATATGCCGGGCGCACGCTGGTTCCCCGATGCGCGCCTGAACTTCGCCGAAAACCTGTTGCGCCACCGGGATGACGAGCCGGCCATTTTGTTCAAATCCGAAACCGGCGAAAGCTCGGAACACAGCTACCGGGAATTGTTTTGCGCCGTTGCCCGGGCCGCCGCCGCATTGAAATCAGCTGGCGTACAGAAAAACGACAGGGTCGCGGGCTACCTGCCAAACCTGCCGGAAACCGTGATTGCCATGCTGGCCACAACCAGTATTGGCGCCATCTGGTCTTCCTGCTCTCCGGATTTCGGCATTGACGGAGTGCTGGACCGCCTGGACCAGATCCGGCCAAAGGTTTTGTTCTGCGCCGCCGCTTACAGCTACAACGGTAAAACACACAGCTGCCTGGAAAAGGTCCGCGGCATCGTCAAGGCGCTGCCCTGCATAGAAAAAACCGTGGTAGTGCCCTACGTTGACCCGGGCGCGAAAATCAATAAAATCCCGAACGCCGTCTGGTTCAGCGATTTTTGCGACAACTCCGCCAGCGGGATTGATTTCGAACCGCTGCCGTTCGACCACCCGGTTTACATACTCTACTCTTCGGGCACTACCGGCATCCCCAAATGCATCACCCATGGCGCCGGCGGCACATTGATCCAGCATCTCAAGGAACTGGTGCTGCACACGAACCTGCGACGCTCTGACCGGTTCTGCTACTTCACTACCTGCGGCTGGATGATGTGGAACTGGATGGTCAGCAGCCTGGCGGTTGGATCAGCCATGGTGCTGTACGAGGGTTCGCCTTTTTACCCGTCACCGGCTGCGATGTTCGACCTGATAGACGAATTCGGCATCACGGTATTTGGAACCGGCGCCAAGTTGATCGCCTCGTGGGAAAAAGCCGGCATCAAGCCGCGCGAATCCCACCAACTCAATACGCTGGTGACGCTGCTCTCAACCGGCTCGCCACTTGCGCCGGAAAGCTTCGATTACGTCTACCGGGAGATCAAGCAGAACCTGTGCCTGTCTTCCATTGCCGGCGGAACTGATATCGTTTCCTGTTTCATGCCCGGCTGCCCCATTCTTCCGGTCTGGCGGGGTGAACTGCAATGCGCGGGCCTGGGCATGGCGGTGGAAATCCTGCGCGACGACGGCAGCGTGGCCGCTATTGATGAAACCGGCGAGTTATGCTGCACCCAGCCCTTCCCCGCCATGCCGGTATATTTCTGGAACGACGGGGATGGCAGCAAGTACCAGGCCGCCTATTTCGAGAAATTTCCCGGGGTCTGGGCACATGGAGATTTTGTTGCGAAGTCGGAAAATGGCGGTTACATCATCCATGGCCGCTCCGATGCCACCCTGAATCCGGGCGGTGTCCGCATCGGTACTTCCGAGATCTATCGCCAGGTCGAAGGCCTGGACGAAGTGCTTGAAAGCATTTGCATCGGCCAGGATTGGGAAGACGATGTGCGCGTGATCCTGTTCGTCAAACTCCGCGAAGGCCTGGCACTGGATGATGAGTTGCAAGACCGAATTCGCAAAGCAATCCGGCAAAACACCACGCCTCGGCACGTACCCGCGAAGGTAGTCCAGGTGGCTGATATTCCACGTACCATCAGTGGCAAGATCGTTGAACTGGCGGTGCGGGATGTCGTACACGGCCGCACCGTTAGTAACGCGGATGCACTGGCCAACCCCGAGTGCCTGGAGCTTTACCGTGATTTACCGGAGCTGTCATGAGTGAATTGCTGTCCCTGCGCGCTTCCTACCAGGAAGATCCGGTCGAGCGCTGGCTGGACGGAAGCGATGACGTGCTGGCAATTTTTGAATTCGGTTGCTCACCGCTGGACTCGCTTGACCCCCGGCACGTGCCGGTTGCTCTCAAGCAACTGGGAAGCCCGCCAATGGTCGAGGTCTGGCGCTGTGCGGGCCCAATCAAGACCGGCAACTGGGACCTGCTGAAGTTTGCGCAAGGCGAGCAGTTGACCATGGGCCACATAGCCCTGGACCTGCGAAAGTCCGGTGGCATGCGCGAGTCCAGCAAGCTTGCCTACGACATCCTGCAAACTTACCTGCTGCAGTCACCACACCAGTGGCCACTTAAAATCTGGAATTACATTCCCGGCATCAACCTGGGCTCCGGGGATGAAGAACTCTATCGCCAATTCTGCCTGGGGCGTGCCGACGCTGTCCTGATCGGCCCGGGCGACCGGCCACCCCTGCCAGCGGCAACTGCCATCGGTTCACCGGCGCAAGAGCATGCGCTCCAGGTCTATTTCCTGGCCGCGGCATTACCCGGGCTGGATGTAGAAAATCCTCGCCAGGTAAGTGCATGGCGCTACCCAAAGCAATACGGACCGAAAAGCCCGTTATTTTCCCGCGGCACCATATTGAGGTTGAACGGCTCGCAACAGTTCCTGATATCGGGAACCGCCAGCGTTGTAGGGCACCAGACCCACCACGAAAACCAGGTCGCCAACCAGTTGAGCGAATCACTTCGCAATGTTCACAGTCTGCTCGAAGAGGGGCACCGCCTGACCGGTGATTCCCATGCCCGCCTGGACAGCGAAGGCATGCTCAAGATTTACCTCCGTAACCTTGGGGATCTGGATCTGATACGCCGGACTCTGGATGCCGAGGCGCCGGCGGAAATACCAAGAATTTATCTTCAGGGCGACATCTGCAGGGAAAACCTGCTCACCGAAATTGACGGCATTGTCAGTTTGACACGCGCTTGAGTATGTAGGAGCGGATTTATCCGCGATTGTAGAAAAAGTCAAGCCCCATTATCGCGGATAAATCCGCTCCTACAGTGCTTGATCCAGGTCGGCGATCAGGTCTTGCACGTCCTCCACGCCCACCGACAAGCGAATCAGCGTTTCGCTGATTCCAAGCTGCAACCGGATATCTTCCGGGACCGATGCGTGCGTCATGATGGCCGGGTGGCTGATCAGGCTTTCCACCCCGCCCAGGCTTTCGGCCAGTGCGAACAGCTCACAGCGTTCAAGCATGCGACGGGATTTCTCAATCCCGCCCTTGATATCGATACTGATGATGCCGCCACCCAGGCCATTCATCTGGCGCATCGCAAGACCATGTTGCGGGTGGCCCTCAAGGCCCGGATAAATCGTGTTTTCGACTGCCGGATGCCGGCTTAGCCACTCTGCGATAAGCAGTGAATTTTCACAATGAGCCCGCATCCGCAGCGCCAGGGTTTTCAAGCCGCGCAGAGCCAGGAAACTGTCGAACGGGCCCTGGATAGCACCGGTGGAATTGAGCAGGAACCAGAGTTTTTCCGCTAATTCCTGGTCATCGCGAACCACGGCGATGCCTCCGATTATGTCGGAATGGCCGTTCAGGAACTTGGTGGCGGAATGCATGACTATGTCGGCGCCAAGCTCCAGCGGCCGTTGCAACACCGGCGTGGCGAACGTGTTGTCAACCACCAGCAGGGCGCCGTGTTGGTGGGCAATTTCTGCTGCGGCCGCAATATCCACGATTTTCAACATCGGATTGGTTGGCGTTTCAACCCAGACCATGCGCGTATTCGGCCTCATGGCCCGGCGCAATTCGTCGCTGTCATCGAGCCGACTGAAACTGAACTGCAGGTTCGCCGATCGCTCTCTGACCCCGTTGAACAGGCGGAAAGTGCCTCCGTACAAGTCGTCCCCGGCGACCACGTGGTCACCAGAATCCAGCAGTTCCAGAATCGTCGCGGTTGCCGCCATACCGGAAGCAAACGCGAAACCGCGAATTCCGCCTTCCAGATCGGCAATGCATTTCTCGTAGGCGTCACGCGTGGGGTTGTGGCTGCGTGAGTATTCCCAGCCCTGGTGGTCGCCGGGGCTGCGCTGAACGTAGGTAGAGCTTGCATAAATCGGGGTCATGATGGCGCCGGTTGCCGGGTCGGGTTGCTGACCGGCATGAATCGCACGGGTCGCCAGGCGATGGTTCTTTTTTTTCTGCTCACTCATCAGCGGTCTGCCTTTCTTCTGAGGTAATTGAGCAGGTCGACCCGGGTGATCAGCCCGAGAAATTTCTCGCCGTCCATGACGATAGCAACAAAGTCGCGGTCGAAAATCGGCATCAGGGCTTCAACCGGGGCGTTCACGTCCACTTCCGTCAGTTCGGTCTCCATCGCATCTCTCACCGCATCGTCGAATCGTTCCGGAGCCCCTGCAACCGCGAACAGAAGGTCTGATTCGTCGAGTATGCCCACCAGCCGGCCGTCCTTGATGACCGGAAGCTGGGAAACATCGTAGAGCTTCATCCGCTTGTACGCGTTGGCGAGGGGTTCCTCCGGTCCAACGGTTATCGTGTCATGGGTTTCGTAGGGACGCGCGATGAGGTCCCTCAGGTCGCCGTGATTTTCCACGTCCATGAAACCCTGGTCCCGCATCCAGAAATCATTGAACATTTTTGAAAGGTAACGATTGCCCGTGTCGGCGGCAAAAGTCAAAACTTTTTTGGGCTCGGTTTGCTCCCGGCAATACCTCAGTGCCGCGGCCAAAAGCGTGCCTGTAGAAGAGCCGCCCAGGATCCCCTCCTTCGTCAACAATTCCCTTCCGACCTGGAAACTTTCCCTGTCGCTGATGCAATAGGCTTTACTCACCCGCGTGAAATCACTGATGGTGGGTAGAAAATCTTCGCCTATACCCTCAACCGTCCAGCTGCCACTTTCCGTAGCCAGGGTACCCTGGTTGATGTATTCGGCCAGGATCGAGCCTTCGGGATCAGCGACTACCAGTTCGAGATCGGGGGCCTCGCGGGCAAAGAATCTCGACAGGCCGGTTACCGTGCCGCTGGAACCCACCCCCAGGACGATCGCATCCAGATCACCATTCATTTGCTCCCAGATTTCCGGACCAGTCACCTCTTCGTGCGCCGCCGGGTTCGAGGGATTGCCAAACTGGTTGATGAAAAATGCATTGTCCCTTTCCGCAGCCAGGCGTTTTGCCAGGTCCTGGTAATACTCCGGATGCCCTTTGGCGACATCCGACCGGGTCAGTATGACTTCGGCGCCCATGGCTTTGAGGTTAGAAATCTTTTCCCGGCTCATTTTGTCGGGTATTACCAGCACCAGGTTGTAGCCTTTTTGGGCCGCTACCAGCGCCAGGCCAAGCCCGGTATTTCCTGCTGTTCCCTCCACCAGGGTTGACCCGGGGCTGATCTTTCCTGCAGCCTCTGCGTCCTCGATCATTTTCAGGCCGATCCGGTCCTTGATGGATCCGCCGGGGTTCTGGCTTTCCAGCTTGATGAACAGCTCGCAAGGCCCGGTGCCCAGATGATTGATCCGGACAATGGGCGTACCGCCGATCAATTCCAGGACATTACTGAATGGTGACATTTGCGGTTCTCATCAAGGCCTGCTTACAGGCTAAGGTTTCAATGCAAAAAGAAACGGCCGGGTTGATTCACCCGGCCGTTTATCGTTTGCCTGTCCCTGGTCAGGACTGGGTTGAGTCCATGATACGGGCCAGTTGGTCTTTGGCCCAGAGTTTTTCCTTTTTGAGTTGATTCAGGGCAAGGTCTTCCATGGGAGCAGTACCGACTTCTGCTGCTGTAACTCTTTTGTCCAGCTCCTGATGACGGTTGTAAATACGAAGAAAATCTTCATTTTCCTTCATCAGTGTATCCATTTCCTGCTGGTGGTGTTCGAACATAGGAGTCCTCCGATTTAACTTGGTGATGCAGACGACGCAACGCCATGGCAGACTGCCTGCGACTGCGCTACGCCAATAATTTGTGTAATGGGTTGAAACAGCTTGGAACGGAATTCAGATCGTGACATGAGGCGGATTACAGCCTTGCCAGCCATTATCCGCGAACTCCGTTTTTAGTAGAAAAAACCATATTGCTAAACTAAATTTAGCGCAAAAACCTGCCAACAGCAAGTGGCAATGACAGCTGGCTATTCGTCCAGCAGGATGACGTCGACGCGGCGGTTCTGCGCACGGCCCTCTTCGGTATCATTGCTTGCGATCGGAAAATCTTCACCCATACCGGCGGCAGTGAAGCGGCCGGGATCGACACCAAGTGAAACGAGAGCGTCCAAAACTGAATTGGCACGCTGTGCCGAAATTTCAAGATTGTTTTCGGAGTCACCCGTGGAGTCACTGTGGCCCTCGATGCGGATACTTTTATCCGGCTCGCTCTGCAATAAATCCACAACTTCGACCAGGCTGGCCATCGCTTCCTCCCGCAGGCTGGTCTCTCCGGATTGGAACAGCACATCCCCCAGCGTGACGACAACACCGCTTTCCGTCTGGCGCAGCTGGAGGTTTTCCAGTTGTTTGCGCAGGGTATCTGCCTGCTCCACAGCCAGTTCGGCTTCGCGGCGCGCCAACTGGGCTTCTGTCGCACTTGATGCAGCCAGCGCCCTGGCCTGCTGGGCTTCCTCAAGCGCGTGCTCGGCATCGCGGGCCGAAGCGGCTTCGCGCTGCTGGGCTTGCAGGGCTTCCTCACGCGCCCGCTGAGCGTCTTCGGCCCGGGCCAGGGACATCATCCTGGCCTGTTCGGCCTCCAGCCTGGCCCGTTCTGCCTCGAGCTTGCTGGCCTTGACCAGCATGGCATTACGTTCCTCGGCCAGCCGTTGATATTCCTGTTCAAGCTGTCCATGTTGCGCTACTACGCGTGCAATCTGGATTTTGCGGTCGGCCATGTAAATCAGGTGAATACGGTTGGTGTCGTCGCCAGTTGCAGTTTCCGCCTGGCGTAAAGCCCGCTCTGCTTCACCCACTGCCAGTGGGGCGTGGTCTGCAAGTTCCGGGTTTGATTTCAATTCTTCCAGCTGTGTACGCACTTGTTCCAGCGCCAGGTTTTGCTTGGGCGCAGTGCCGCACGCAACCGCCATTGTGACCATAAATATCGCAACCAGGCTTCGTTGTATCTGATTCTTCATTCGAAATCCTCCCCAAAAGTTGACTCAAAGTCCTCTCGGAGAATTTCGTTCTCACGGGCCTGATCGGTGACCTTCACCCGGATGATGGCGGCGCGCGATTTCTCGATAGCCAGGTCAGAGTTGATTTCAGACTGTTCGATCAGGTAAATCGATTTATCGTACTGCCTTACTTCCATGCCCTTTCGTGCCTCGGCCAGCTTTTCGCGCGCAAACCGGAGTTCGACCGGCGAATGCTCCTCTGCTCCGGCCCGGATCGCGGCCTCGATCGCTTCCTCAGCATCAACGAATGCACCGGGTGCCGGCTTTGCTGTGGCACAGGACGCCAGCAGCAGAGTGAAAAAGACAAGGGCTATATTTCGCATGGGTTCACAGCTTATAAGGATTCAGCGGGGCATTATGACGCATACGGGCACTCGAGTTAAGCCCCCCATGAGTCCAGGGTGCCCTAATACACTCCGCTTACTCGGCATCCGCCTGGTTCTCCGGCGCCGCTTTGTCAAATGCAGCCAGTGAACGGCACTGTGCCACGATCCGCCTGATGTTGGGATAAGGCTCCAGGTCACAGGAAAACCGCTCTGCGTTGTAAACCTGCGGGACCAGGAAGCAGTCGGCCATTGTAGGAGAGTCTCCGTGGCAATAAAGTCCGCTCTGAGCGCTGGACAACCAGGACTCGACAGCAGAAAACCCTCTTGCAATCCAGTTAACGTACCAGCCATTGATAGCGGCGCCGTCCTGCTGCATCTCGTTTTTGAGGTAATGCAAAACAGCCAGGTTGTTGAGGGGCTGAATTTCACTGGCAATGGATTGGGCGATGGATCGCACGCGTGCCCTGCCAGCCGGATCCGCTGGCAGCAGCGGGATCTCGGTAAAAGCCTCCTCCAGGTATTCGCAAATCGCCATAGATTGAACCACGGTCCGCTGCGCGTGTACCAGTGCGGGAACCAGGCCCAGCGGGTTTATTTCACGGTATTCAATGGTGTGTTGCTCTCCGCCCTCTCTGACCAGGTGAACGATTTTTTGCTGATATTCGATGCTTTTGAGGTTGAGTGCAATCCGTACCCGGAAAGCAGATGAACTCCTCCAGTAGCTGTAAAGCAGGAGCCCGGCCGGGTGTTCAGTTGCCATAAGACTCGATCACCTGCTCGATCGCTCCAAAAATCGATGCTCCCTCAGCATCCAGCATTTCGATACGAACCGAGTCGCCGAAGCTCATGAACGGCGTCTGAGGTTTGCCGCCGGCGATGATTTCCAGCATGCGGCGTTCCGCCAGGCAGGACGCACCCAGGCTTTCATCCTGGTTTGCTATGGTTCCTGAACCAACGATTGTCCCGGCCGTAAGCGGGCGGGTCCTGGCAGCATGCGCCACCAATTGGGCAAAGTTGAACTGCATGTCCACGCCCGCATCCGGCTGCCCGAAGCGTTCGCCATTGAGCCAGGAGTGGAGCGGTAAATGCAGCACCGTATCGCGCCAGGCATCTCCGAGCTCGTTTGGTGTGACCAGCACCGGCGACAATGCCGAACGAGGTTTGGAATGGACGAAACCGAAACCCTTGGCCAGTTCGGCGGGTATCAGGTTGCGCAGGCTTACATCGTTGATGAGGCCGACCAACTGGATATGATCGGCTGCCCGGGCCGTGCTGACAGCCATTGGCACATCGTCGGTAACAACGACAACTTCGGCCTCGAAATCGATACCGTATTCCTCGCTGGATACCGGAACCGAATCGCGCGGCCCGAGAAAACCGGCCGAAGTGGCCTGGTACATTAACGGGTCCTGGTAGAACGACTCCGGCACTTCGGCGCCGCGGGCGCGCCGGACGCGTTCGACGTGGGGCAGGTAGGCGCTGCCATCCACGAACTCGTATGCGCGGGGAAACGGCGAAGCCAGGGTTGTGTAATCAAGTGGCTGCGAATCGCCGGCTTGCCCCTGGTTCAGCGCCTCGGAAATCGCGTTCAGGCGAGGCGCGGCATTGGGCCATTCATCAATTGCCTGCTGCAAGGTTGCCGCCACTTCCGTAACGGTCACAAATTGGGTCAAATCCCGGTTTACAACGATCAGCGTGCCGTCACGGCCGCCTCTTTTCAGTGATGCCAGTTTCAATCTATAGCTCCTCAGGGTGTACGCCAGGAATTAACATAGCCGTCCCACTCGATTGCCGCCGCGCGCTCGTCGATTTCGAGTGAGTCCCGGGTATCAATCATCACGGCCACCTCATCGGTGCCGCGTGATTTGGGTTCAAAAGCGTTTTCCATCGCCTTGGGGTGAGGTCCGTGGGTGAATCCGACCGGGTGGTAAGTGAGCATGCCCGGGTGGATGTTGTCACGGCTGAAAAATTCACCCTGGTGATAAAAAATGACCTCGTCGTAATCGTCGTTATTGTGATAAAACGGCACCTTCAGGGCACCGGGATCGGTCTCGAACGGCCTCGGAGCGAAAGTACACACCACGAAACGGTTGGCCACGAAGGTGGTATGGGCCGAAGGCGGCAAATGATAACGGTCGCTAAGCACCGGGCGAATATCCCGCCAGTTAACACGCACCGGTGCCAGATCGCCTTTCCAGCCAATCGCATCAAGCGGATTGAACGGGTACACGACCTTGCTGACCTTACCGCGGCTTTTCACCAGGACTTCCCATTCTGTTTCATCCTGCTGTGCAATGAAGCGCTCATCTATTAAAGGAGTGTCGAGAACAGCAGGGTCGAAAATCGCGTGTGGCCCCAGCATTCCCTTGTCCGGCAGTGAGTAACAACCGCCGGTGGCCTCGATCAGCAGGATCTGCATCGGCTCGTGCGACTCCAGGCGCCACATCGTGCCGCGTGGTATGACAATATAATCACCCTCGCTGATTTCCAGGTGGCCATAGTCGCAATACAGATCCCCCGCACCCTGGTGGATGAAAAGTAAATCATCGCCGTCGGCATTGCGAGCCAGGGATTCCATCGAATCCTGCATGCCCCAGGTACGAAGCCTGACGTGTGCATTGTGGAGCAAGCCACAGGCATCCCAGGGACTGGGGCCCGATGCTCCGAGGTGATTGGTATCGAACGCGCGCGGTTTCAGCTCGCCTTCGAACCGCAACCAGTCAGTCGGGCGATGGCGGTGATACATATGGGTGGCCGGGCCGAAAAAACCCTCCCTGCCCAACTCACGCTCATAACTACCCTCCGGCAGATCGCAATGCGCCTGCCGCGAAGCCTCGCCTTCCGTCCGCGGAAATGAAATCCAGTTTCGGGCCATGATTTGCCTTCCAGCTTTTAAAATTGAGTGGGTGAATATACTACCAGAGCGCTAGCGAATGCGGGCAGGTGGAGCGGTTTTCGGCGCAGCCGAAAGAAGTGCCTCCTGACCGCATTCGCGGTGTGTTATACACGATGTCGAGGCAGTTATTAAAAGAAGCCGGGAGTAGCAGCACTCCCGGCTTACAAACATTCCGAAAGAAGGGAGCTCGGAATGTCTCGCTGATGGCCCGCCGGCACAGGGAATGTGAATGGGCGAGCCAAGAGGAGCCCATTTCGCTTCGTCTAAGTGGTGGCGAGTAACGAAGCGCCTGAACTAATCAGCCAGGGAGGGCTGGCTCCTTGTTTGGAATCGAATCAACCCGTGCCGCTGCCCTCGACTTGAGGACAGCGATTTACCGGATGTTCGGTTTTGGAATAGCGTGCAGCAAAAGCTGCGAATGGATTGTTGATTGTCTTGATCATTTCAGTAACCTCCTTGTTACTTCATCACATTGACCCAGCACCATCCTGGCGCCGTAAATAATTACCTAAAAAACAAATTAAGGACCTCTATTCACTAGTCACAAGCAATTTGATTTATCTCAGCCATAACCTGAACTTCTGCCCGGCAGAGAGTCACTAAATCGGTAGACAAGGGCTGCTGTCTAAAAAACGGAGGCTCCCCGGGTTCAAACAGGAAATAGCCACAGCCTGTAGTTCCTGCAGTAGTTCCTGCAGAAAATCCTTGCAGAACTATTCCTGCTTCAATCACGTCGCTGAATGTTACAGCGTCAAATTCGGCCTCAGCCAAACAATCCAACGGATTCAATTCAACCTCGGTATCATCAGCTAATACTGCGTAATTCACATCGTCAAAGCCGAATGTATACCAGCATGGGCAACTAAAGCCTGAACCAGGAACGTCGAATCCAGCTCTTTCGAAGAACGCATCCGCGAAGGCAATTTTGGCATTTTCGTTTGCGTTTTGGTAAGCGACACACAATCCATAGAGTTTTTTTGTATTAGGATCGAGTTTAAGAGGATCACATATCTCCGCATTACCCGCGAAAATTTGACCTGAAAATATGGAAAGCATGAGGGCGAATAAACCCAATGAGATAATCTTACGCATGTTGCACTACTCCCTTAGTGATTTAAAAAATCCTTTTCGGCTTACACCTGTATACATGCATTATTCGTACCAATGGAACTGCCTGAATACATTTATTCATATATTTTATACAGTTACAGATTATTCAATTTCCCGTATGCTGTATCAGAACCCAAAATAGTGACAATTTATGTCAGTTAGGCAACAAAAATTGTTGCCATATGGCTAATAAGCTATAAGTGTTGCCCCGGAACGCCGTTTCTGGTACATTTCTCCGGCTTTTTTGGTCAATCGGGCCAGCAAAGTAAAATAGGTGTGTCATACGGCCCCCGGGCCTGGACCACACACCAAATACGCACACTCACCGCAACGGTTCAGAGGGGTGCCCTGGGAAGACAATAGGGTCTCTGCAACGGGTGAGTGGAGGACTAACCCCGGAAACCGGCAGGTTTGCTTTGAATAAGGCGCTGCGGGATTTCCTGTATTAATAAGGATACGACCATGTCGAATATCACCATGCGCCAGATGCTTGAAGCCGGCGTGCACTTCGGACACCAGACCCGCTACTGGAACCCCAAGATGGCTCCCTACATATTTGGAGCCCGCGGCAAGATTCACATTATTAATCTCGAAAAGTCGCTTCCCCTGCTGAACGATGCAATGAGCTTCATCAGCAAACTCGCTTCCAAGCGCGGCTCGATCATGTTTGTCGGCACCAAGCGCGCCGCCAGCGCCGCGATCGAAGATGAAGCCAGGCGTTGCAGCATGCCCTTCGTCGCACACCGCTGGCTGGG
>PVMK01123384.1_pt1 | contig 22365 bp, 12 predicted proteins | sample 1853481 | NCBI WGS metagenome assembly PVMK01 (sample SAMN08533507, study PRJNA380276) | Marine sediment metagenome, whole genome shotgun sequencing project. | reverse complement strand
CATCAGGAGAAGGCTGGCCTCCTCGGCGGTGGGCTCGATGCTCCGTTCGCGGAAAAGCTCGGCGATGATCGTGCAGGTGGCGCCGACCGGCCGCTCGAAGACCTCGTCGGCCGAGAGACCGTCCTCCTCTTCCTCCATGTGATGGTCGATCAGGGTGATCGGACAGCCGGCTCGCGTGATGAGGCCGTGGACCTCGCCGAGCCGTGCGGGGCTGCGCGTGTCCACCACCACCGCGTGCTCGATCTTTTCGGTACGGGCCTGGCGCAGCTTGAGTTCGGGAAAGTCGAGCTCCGTGTCGGTCAGGAAGCGGCGAACCGCCGCCTCCTGTGAGCCCGGGAAGAGGACCCTCGAATCGGGGAAGAGCCGCACCGAGCACACCGCCGCCGCGAAAGCGTCGAAGTCGGCCGAGAGATGGGTCGTGATGATCTTCACGCCCTCATTGTATTGAAGTCACTGCCCGCGTCTCCATCTCCGTCTCCGTTTCCGTGCCCGGGCTCCGGGGAGGCGCTTCCGAATTCCACGCGGCCCGTTTCTCAATGCGCTGCCGCGAGAGGATGCCAGGCACGCCGACATCACGTTGAGGACAACGTCATGTCGGGATGCCAGGCACCTCCGGTGAACGCGACAGCGCCACGCCGACAGCGGCTTCCCGGCGGAGGATTCAAGCTGGGGGGCGCCAAATCCGAAATCCGAAATCCGAAATCTCTGCGACCGAGAGGACTTCAAGACGCTGCTCGCTACCGGTTTCGGCCCTTGACCCGCATATCTCACCGGGTGTTTTACGCGGGCGGCGAAAGACAGTTATCTGTCGCGCCTTCGGCGCTGAGACGCCTTTCCCGGAATTGGCCCTTGACAAATTCTCAGTGCGAATGTACTAATATACTATGACAATAATTCACTAGAACATTGGTGCAAAGGAGTGGCGGTTGGCCATCCACATTCAACTCGACCTCAAGAGCGGCGTGCCCTTCTACCGCCAGATCATCGACCAGGTGAAGGCTGCCATGGCCACTGAGGCCGTCGCACCGGGAGACCGTCTGCCCACGGTCCGTCAGCTCGCCGTCGATCTGTCGATCAACCCGAACACGGTCAGCCGCGCCTACACCGAGCTCGAGCTCACCGGTCTCGTGGAGACTCAGATGGGATCGGGCACTTTCGTCGGCAAGCGTCGCGTCGAACGGAACGATGTCGAGATGCGGAGAGTTCTCGATCAGCTCTGTCAGGAGTTTCTGTCGCGGGTATCGACCCACGGCTTCACCCTCGAAGAAGTTCTCAAAAACCTCGAGCAGCGTGGAAAGCGCTGAGAAAAGGAGAGCACTATGAACAAGTTGGGCAAGATGAAGCTTGATGCTCTGGAGAGGTTCGCCATGTCGTTCAGGGCCGACTTCCGCTTTGCGCCACTCAACATCATGATTCTCATCGCCCTGTGCCTGCTGGGTCTGGTGATTCACCTGGCGGTGTACCCGTTCAGCATCGAGGCGGTGATCACCATGATTGGCACTGCGATCGTTCTCGCCATCGGATTCCGACTCTTCCAGATTTGGGAGTCGGTCGTGGTCTTTACCACCGGGGCCGCGCTTGGCGTCTATCTGCAGCACCGGCCCGAAGCCTGGATTCTGGTGACGACGGTCGTCGTTGCCGGCCTCGTCTGCCCGTGCATCCAGATGGCCTACCAGTGGGAGAAGGCGGTGGTCCTGCGTTTCGGGCGATTCCGGGGCCTCAAGGGTTCGGGTCTCTTCACTGTCTTTCCCGTCATCGACAAGGTTGCCAACTACGTCGACCAGCGGATCCGGGTGACCGACTTCAAGGCTGAGACCACCCTCACCCGTGACACAGTTCCGGTCAACGTGGACGCAATCGCATTCTGGATGGTGTGGGACGCCGAAAAGGCGGTGCTCGAGGTTGCGGACTACGACACTGCCGTGACCTTGTCGGCTCAGACTGGGCTGCGTAATGCCATCGGCCGCCACGAGCTCGGCGAGATGCTGTCCCACCGCGACCGTCTCGGCAAGGAGATCCAGGAGGTGCTCGACACCAAGACCAACGCCTGGGGAATCACCATCCAGTCGGTGGAGATCCGCGACATCATCATCCCGAAGGAGCTCGAAGACGCCATGAGCCGGCAGGCCCAGGCCGAGCGCGAGCGCCAGGCGCGCATCATCCTCTCCAAGGCCGAGGAGGAGATCGCGGAGAGCTTCGAGCGGGCGTCGGAGCATTACCGCAATAACCAGGTCGCCCTGCACCTACGGGCCATGAATATGGTCTACGAAGGGTTCAAGAACAAAGGCTCGATGATCATCGTGCCGTCGACCGCAGTCGAGACCATGGGCCTTGGCGCGATGGGAGGCTTGACCGCGTTCGACCGCATCCTCGGCAGCGACGAAAGACCTGAAAAAAATGCGGAAGTGCGCGAAGGACAATCTGAAGACGAGAAATGAGAGGTGGAAGGATCGCTCAGCCGTGCTCCGGATCGGCGAGCACGCTGCCCTCGGGCAGCTTGATGCCACGGCCGCCCAGGCGGTGGGGGAGCGCGGCCAGGAATGCCGCTCCGGCGTCTTCGAGGGTGGTGTACCAGACCGGAAGGGCGAGCAGGGTGAAGACGGTCGATGTGGCGAGGCCGCCGATGACCACCACGGCGATCGAGTCGATGTAGGCGCCGGCGACCGTGGCGCGTGCGACGGCCAAGGGTAGCAAACCGAAGATGGTGGTGACGGCGGTCATCAGCACCGGTCGGAGGCGGTCTCCACAGCCCTCGATCAGCGCCTGCCGGCGCTCCACGCCGTTGCTCCGCAGGGAGTTGACGTGGTCGACGAGGACTATGCCGTTGTTGACCACTATGCCGATCAGAATGATGATCCCCATGAAGGACATTGGGTTGAGGTCGAAGCCGAAGATCCAAAGGCTCCAGAAAGCGCCGAAGAACGCGAGCATCAGCGTGATCAGGATCGCGAAGGGTTGGGTGAAGGACTCGAAGATCGCGGCCATCAGCAGGATCACCGCTAGCAGCGACATCACCACTCCGCGGGTCATGGTGCCAAGGGCGTCGCCGCGGTCCCGTCCCCACTGGCCGAAGTCCCATGAATAGCCTTCGGGCAGCTTGAAACCTACCATCCGTTGTTGCACGAGCTGTTTCGCATCCTCTGTGGTGACCGCTTCCTTCTCGAACTGCACCGTGACCATCTGGGTGGTCTGGCGGTCCTCGCGCCGGATGCGCTCCGGAGTGCGCGCGATCGTGACCTCGGCCACCGAGCTCAGCGGCACGATGCTGCCTGTACGGCTCGGGATCGGCAGGTCGGCGAGGGCGTCGATGCCGGGCTGCGCGTCCTCGGGGAGCCCGAGGACCATTTCGACCTCACCGTCGGGCCCCTGGAAGCGGCGCAACCGGCGGCCTCGAAAGGCAAATCCGACCGCATCGGCGATCGCCCGCGGGCTGACGTCGAGGCTGTGGGCGGCTTCAGCGTCGATAACGAGGCGCAGCTCCCGGGTACCGTGGACCGATGGTCCCCAGATCTCCTCGAGGTGATCGATGCCGCGCATCCGCTCCTCGACCTCGGTCGCGAGCTCCTCGAGATACTCGGGATCCTCCCCATGAAGGGCCACCGACACCATTCGCCGGTCCTGGCCGCCGCGATGACGCCACATGTCGCGGTCACCGACCTCGATCTTGACCCCCGGGATTTCTGGCAGGCCTTCGCGGAGCTGGGAGCGCAGGCGGGCGACCGCCTCGGGGTTGGCCTCGGTCTCGGGCAGATAGACCCGGGTCATGCACATGCCACGCTCCGAGTACCAGGAGTAGACGCTTTCGAAACCGAGCTCGTCCTGGCGGCTGAAGACCCACTCCTCGACCTGGTCGACATAGCCTTCCAGCACATCCTTGGAAGCGTTGTCGTAAACGCGCAGGAAGATCGGCACCTCGCGGCTCTGCATCGGTACCTCGCCGGACTTCTCGATCTGCGAGAGCGGCCACGCCGCCGAGCCGGCAATAACGAACAGGCAGATAAGGGTCAGGAGGCGGTGGTCGAGGGTCCAGTTGAGTACCCGGCGGTAGGCCGGCACCACCGTGCGGATGACGATGCCGGGCTTGGGTTTTTCGGCTGGGGAGAACCGCGCCGCGGCGAGAGGAATGAAGGTCAGCGAGATCAAGAGAGAGCAGACCACGGCAAGGCAGATAGTGAGCGCCACCGCCCCCATCATGATGACCATGGTGTCGCGCTCGGAGACGAAGAGCCACGACCAGACGAAGACCGTGGTCGCTGTGGAGGCCACGACCGCGAGCGCCACCTGCCGGGTGCCCAAGCGGGCCGCCTGCGGCGGCGCCATCCCCAGACCCTCGTAGCGGTGGATGTTCTCGATCACCACCACTGCGTTGTCGACCAGCATCCCGACACCGAGCATGAGCCCGAGTAGGGTGAGAACGTCGAACTGCGAGCCAAGCGCGAACATCGCGCCGCAGGTGACCAGGAGCGAGAACGGAATCGCGGTGGCGACGATCAGGGTTGTGCGCCAACGGCGGAGGAAGAAGTGCAGGACAGCGATCGCCATGATGCCGCCGTAAATTCCGGCGTTGCGCAACCCGGTCAGCGATTTCCGAATTGCCTCCCCCTGGTTCTCCCAGATCAGCAGGTTGATACCCTCGAGCTGTGGATCGGCCGTGATCTCCTCGATGCGCTCGAGGGCCCGTTCAACGACGTCGATCGTGTTGGCAGAGGGCTCCTTGTAGACGTCGATTCCGACGGCGAACGCGCGATCGAGGTGGCGGCCGTAGTCGAGGCGCGGCTCGCGCAGCTCCACCACCGCGACATCGCCGACGCGGAGGCCCTTTTCCCCGACCCGCAGCGCCGCGATCTCGTCGGCCGAGCGGAATCGAGTCAGGGTGCGGACCTCGTAGCGCACCACGTCACCACGAATGACCCCGGCATCGACATCCTGGTTGGCGCCGTTGATGGTCCTCAGCACCTCGCCGGCGCCGATTCCGTGGCGGCGGAGGGCATCGAGATCGAGATCGATGCGCACCTGTTGCTGCTCGACCCCATACAGGTCGACCCGTGCCACTCCCTTGATTCGTTCGAGCGGCCGGCCGATGCGGCGGTCGAGGAGGTCCCAGGACTCGGAAAGATCGCGTTCGGCGGAGATCCGCCCCGCCAGCACCTGCGCCGAGCCGCCGTCGGTGTCACCGCGGATCGAGATGTGGCCGATGGTGTCCGGGAGATTCGGACGCGCCCGTTCGACCGCCTCCCGAATCTCCATCTTCTTGATATCGATATCGACGTTCCAGTCAAAGCGCACCTCGAGGGTGGCGCTCCCGGACGAGGCCCTGCCGTTAATGCTCTTGACATCCGGGATGGTTGCGACCTCGTCCTCGATCGGTTCGATGACATCGCGCAGGCTCTCCAGCGGATGGCTGCCGGGGAACGGCACCTCGATGTCGACCTCAGGCTCGTTGATGACCGGCATGAAGTCGAGCGGAAGCAGGAAGAGGGACACGGTGCCCAGCACGACCAGGCTGAGGAGCAGCATCAGCGTCGCCACAGGACGGTCGAGGGGAAGGTCGGTTAGGCGCATGGCGAGCCCCAGATTTCGAATTTCGAATTTCGAATTGCGAATTTGTGCGTATTTGCTTGGTTCAGGCTGGCCGAACTGCCGGGCGACTTTGTTACCGAGTGGTGGCGGGCCCTAAAGGACCCGCCTACAGGTTCCTCGGTCCTCTTTGTAGGCGGGTCCTTTAGGGCCCGCCACCACGATGTTCCCGAGCCGACGGAAGCGCAACCCGAGCGAAACCGAAGACGCAGGTCGGGAAATCCGAAATCCGAAATCCGAAATCCGAAATCCGAGTCCTCATTCTCGCTCCACCCCCGCCCTCACCGGCGCTGCTCCCAGAATCCTGTAGATGCACGGTATCACCACCAGGGTGAGGACGGTGGCGATCGTGAGGCCGCCTATCACGGTGATCGCGAGCGGCGCCCGCAGCTCGTCGCCGGCGCCAAGGCCGATAGCCATCGGCAGGAGGGCGAGCACGGTTGTGGCGGTGGTCATGAGAATCGGCCGCATGCGCTCGCGGCCGGCGCCGATGAGGGCCTGGTCGATATCCTCACCCTCACGGCGGCGGCGGTTGACCGCATCTACGAGCACGATAGCGTTGTTGACCACGATGCCGGCGAGCATGATGGCGCCGATCAGGACCAGAACGTTGATCGAGGTGTGGGTGAGAGCTAGGGCGCCGATAACGCCGACGACGCCGAGAGGAACGGCCATGAGGATTACGAAGGGGTGGATGAGTGATTCGAATTGTGAAGCCATCACCACATAGACCAGGAACGTTGCCAGCGCCAACGCCAACCACAGTGAGTTGAAGCTCAGGGCAAGCTCCTCGCCCTGGCCGGCGAGCTCGAGGCGCACGCCGAGCGGAAGATCGAGATTGGCCACCGCCGCACCGACTGCGACGAGCGCGCCGCCGAGATCACGGGTCGTGGGCAGGGCGGTGATCTCGGCCACCCGAGCGCCTGAAAAGCGGTGAATGGCCGCCGGTCCGCGTGCGATCTCGACACGGGCGACAGCGGAAACCGGTATCTTCGTGCCGCCAGGTAGGATGATGCGCAGCGATTCCACCCCGGAAGCGAGGGAACGGAAGCGTTCGTCCGCCCGCAAGCGGATGTCGATCCGCTCCTCTCCCTCGCGGAACTCTCCGACAACGTCGCCCCGAATCTTGGCGCGCATGGCATTACCCACGACCTCGGCCGAGACGCCGAGGGCGGCGGCGCGCTCACGATCGAGCTCGATCAGGATCTCCGGGCTTCCCGGCTCCGAGGTCGTGGCGACGTCGCGGACCTCGGGGAGGCTCTCGAGCGCCACCCGCACGATCTCAGAAGCCGACTCGAGCTCGATGAGGTCGTCTGAGAAGACCTGCACGGCGATCGGAGGCCGAACCGAGAGCACCGCCGGCCGCACAAGCTCCGCCTCGGCGCGCGGGAAGAGGGCGATCGTTGATCGCACGCGCACAACGGCCGCCGCTTCGTCGTCGGCATCGGTGCCGGCGGTCATACGTATGTTGATCTGCGCCAGGTTTTCACCCAGGGTTCGTCGTCCGGAGGCAGCAGACGGCAGGCTGCCGACCATCGAAAAGACCGAGGCGAACGAAGGATCTTCGATCAGCATCGCTTCGATTCGATCGACCATTTCAGCTGTTGCAGCCAGGGTGGTGCCCTCGGGCAGCCGCAACTGGAATGCGAACTCGCCCTGCGCCAAGTCGGGCACCAGGTCGGTGCCGAGACGGGGGATGTACGCCACCGACAGGACGAAGAGCACCAGGGCCACGCCCAGGACCATCCAGCGCCACTCGAGGGCGCGGGTGAGAGCTCCCGGGTAGGATCGTCCGAGAGCGTCGAGCGTTCGGGTGAGAGGCGCGGAGAGGAAATGGAAGATCCAGCTGAACGCCCACCACACGCCGCCGATGATGAGGGCTGCCACCAGCAGCAACAGTCGAATCGGCAGCACGAGCACGGTCGCTGCGCGGCTGAGCAGCGAGCGCCCGTTGCCGATCGGCTCGAGCTCGAACCCGCCCATTCGAAGGGTGAAGGGCAGGGCTTTAGCGCCTTCCGGGCGGCGGCCCGCGAACCGGCCCGCGCTCTCGAATCCGGCGCGGGCGGTGAATCCGGAGAGCGCCGGGATGAGGGTAAGCGACACCACCAACGAGGTCAGCAGCGACAGGCACACGGTTATGGCCTGATCGCGGAAGAGCTGTCCGGCCACCCCCTGCACAAAGACGATCGGAAAGAAGACCGCCACCGTGGTCAAGGTCGCAGCGGTCACGGCGCCGGCCACCTCGGACGCACCCTTGATGGCGGCCTGGGCGCGGGCAAGGCCTTCCGACCGCCGCCGGTCGACGGCCTCGAGGACCACGATCGAGTTGTCCACGAGCATGCCGATGCCGAGAGCGAGACCGCCGAGCGACATGATGTTGAGGGTGACTCCGGCGCGCTCCATGGCAAGGAAGGTGGCGATCACCGACACCGGGATGGTGAGGGCGATGATTGCCGTCGCGCGAAGGTCGCGGAGGAAAAAGTAGAGAACCAGGACCGCCAGCAGGCCGCCGATCCAGGCCGCCGACCACACCTGCTGAATTGCGGACGTGATGTAGGCCGACAGATCGGTGAGGATCTCTATCTTGAGGTCTTCGGGCATATCCGCGCGCAGCTCGGCCAGGGCGCCCTGCACCGTGCGCGCCACCGCGACCGTGTTCGCCAACCCCTGGCGGTGAAGATCGATCTCGACCACCTCGCGCCCACCGAGGCGGGTGATCTCGTCACGGTCCCGGTGGCCGCGGTAGACCGCAGCCACGTCCTCCACCCGGACCCGGCCGTCGGGCGTCTCGCGCACGACCGTTCGCCGGATCTGGTCGAGGTTTTGGAACTCGTGCATGGTTCGGACGAGGTAGATGGCGTTGAAATCGCGAAGGGTGCCGCCGGGTTGATTGATGTTCTCCTCGCGCAGCGCCCGCCCGAGATCCTCCAGCGTCAGACCAAGGGCGGCGAGCCGGTCCTCGTCGGCCTCGACCACGATCTCGGCGTCGAGCCCGCCACGCACCTTTGCTGCAGCGACGCCGACCACCGCCTCGAGACGGGGTTTGAGCCACCGTTCGGCGAGCTGGCGCAGCTCGTCGAGGTCCCTGTCGCCGGAGAACCCAAGCCGCATGATCGGCTCGAGCGATGGGTCGAAGCGCAGGACACGCGGTATCTCGGTCTCCCGCGGGAGCTCGACCAGCCCGAGGCGCTCGCGGACGTCGAGGCCCGCGGTGTCCATTGACTCACCCCACTCGAACTCGAGCACGACCTCTGACAGGCCGGATCTCGACTGCGAGCGCATTTCGCGCACGCCCGGGATGACTCCGACCGCTTCCTCGATGGGTCGGGTCACGAATTGCTCAACGGACTCCGGGGCGGCATCGGGATACTCAGTCTGGATCGTGAGCGTGGGGTAGGAGAGGTCGGGGAGGAGGTCGACCGGCAGGTTCTGCACCGCGAGCAGGCCGAAGGTGGTCACCGCGAGGGTGGCCATGAGCACGGTGACCGGACGATTGACGGCGAAGCGGGGGAGCATCGCTCAGGCCTCCGTGGCGCGGAATAACCTGACAATCATCAACCGGCCTGCGCTTCCCCGGACGGCGCGCTCCCGGCACCCTCCTCCATCACCCGCACCGTCGCACCGTCGGAGAGGGCGGGCGCCCCCACGACCACAACCCGGTCGCCGGGCTCGATCGTGATTTCCGTGGTGGTGACGCCGGCGATCTCAACCCGGTCGCTGTTTTCGAAACCGAGCTCGACCTCGATCTGCTCGACTGTGGCGCCGTCCTCGGACAGGCGGTAGAGATGCCACCGTCGCCCCTCCGCAACGAGCGCCGAGCGTGCCACTACCAGGGCATCGACGTGGGTGTCGGTGACGATGTCGACACGGATGAAGGCGCCGGGTCTCAGACCGGAGTCGCCCTCGACCGCCACCGTTACCTTGACCGTTCCGGTTGCGGGATCGACCGCCGGGGCGATGCGCTCGATGACTGCCCGGGCCGCCGTGCCGGTGGCATCCGCCGTCAGCAGGACGTCCTGACCCGGCTGTAGGCGGGTGACATGGCGTTCGGGAATGTTGACGTCGGCGTACAGCGGCTGGAGGTCGGCGAGGTCGTACACCGCTGTCCCGTCGGAAACGGTCGAGCCGACATCGAGGTGGCGGATCACCACTATGCCTGCGATTGGCGCGCGGATGACCGTGCGGGAAAGCTCGAGCTCGGCCAGCTCGAGGGCGTGAAGCGCATCCTCGGCGTCGCGCCGTTTCGACTCGTACTCGTCGACGCTTACCAGCCCGCGGTCGTAAAGGCCGGAAAGACGCTCATAGTCGCGGCGTGCGGTCTCCTCGGCCGAGCGTGCGCGGGCAGCCACGATCGTCTGCTCCTCGTCCTCGAGGTAGGAGAGTGGTTGGCCGGCCCTTACCGTGTCGCCCTCCTCGACGGCGAGCCGGCGGACCACGCCGCGGGTGCGCGCGATGACGGTCGCCCGGCGGTCAGCACGAAGAGTCGCGGAGGTCGAGTAAAGCGACGAGATGGGTTCCTGCGTCACCTCGCCGGCGCTCACTGCGATGGCAGGCTCCTCCTTCTTCGCGCCATTTTCCCCTCGTTGGTCGCCCGGACCCCGGCCGCGGCCTTGTTGGCCCGAACCTTCCGTTTTTCCGCCACCGCCGCAGCCGACGGCCGCGACGAAGAGAAGAACTACAAAAAGCGGCGGGAGTCGCCGCACGAGCATCGAGATCGAACCGTGATTGATGATCAAAATTTCCCCTGATTCACTATTGGACCGGTGAGGTCCGACTGCCCCGAGGATTGTACGTGATAGCGTGCCGGGTGTTGCGTCTTTCACTCGATACTCGATACTCGATACTCGATTCTCGATCCGCTCAACCGCCCCTTGAAAAAGCAACACGCGAATTTACGCTTTTGTTGCATCGAGCATCGAGCATCGAGCATCGAGCATCGAGCATCGAGCATCGAGCATCGAGCATCGAGCATCGAGCATCGAGTATCGAGCATCGAGTATCCAGCATCCAGCATCCAGCATCCAAAAAAACCCGGGCCTCTCGGCCCGGGTTGTGGTTGATTGAAAGGCGAGGGTGATCAGTACATTCCGCCCATACCGCCCATGCCGCCCATGCCGCCCATGTCGCCACCGGGCATCGCGGCTTCTTTCTTATCCTCGGGGATCTCGGCGACCAGCGCCTCGGTAGTGAGGAGCAGGCCGGAGATCGAGGAGGCGTTGATGATGGCATTCTTGGTCACCTTGGCCGGGTCGATAACGCCGGCCTTCACCATGTCGGTGATCTCACCGGTGGCGGCATCGTAGCCGATGTTGCCGCCCTTTTCGCGAAGCTCGCGCACGATCACTGCGGCCTCTTCGACGCCGGAGTTGAAGATGATCTGACGGGTCGGCTCCTCGAGCGCACGGAGCATGATCTTCATGCCGGTCAGAATGTCGCCCGAGGCATCCTCCGCGAGCTTCTCCACCGCGCCCATCGCATTCAGGAGAGCGACGCCGCCACCGGGCACGATGCCCTCTTCGACGGCCGCCTTGGTGGCGTGCAGCGCGTCCTCGACGCGCGCCTTCTTCTCCTTCATCTCGGTCTCGGTAGCTGCGCCGACCTTGATCTGCGCCACTCCGCCGACGAGCTTGGCCAGGCGCTCCTGGAGCTTCTCGCGGTCGTAGTCCGAGGTGGTCTCCTCGACCTGCCGCTTGATCTGGCTGACGCGACCGAGCACGGCTTCATGCTTGGACTCGTCGTCGTCGTCGACCACGATCGTGGTGTCATCCTTGTTGACGACAATCTTCTTGGCGCTGCCCAGGTCGTCCCAGGTCACATTCTCGAGCTTGATGCCGAGGTCCTCGGAGATCATCTTGCCGCCGGTGAGGATGGCGACGTCCTCGAGCATGGCCTTGCGACGGTCGCCGAAACCGGGGGCCTTTACCGCACAGATGTTGAGGGTGCCGCGCAGCTTGTTGACCACCAGGGTGGCGAGGGCCTCGCCGTCGATGTCCTCGGCGATGATCAGGAGGGGCTTGGCCTGCTGAGCGGTCTGCTCGAGGATCGGCAGCAGATCCTTCATGTTTGAGATCTTCTTCTCGAAGATCAGGATTGCTGCGTTCTCGAGCACAACTTCCATGCGCTCGGGGTCGGTCACGAAGTAGGGCGAGAGGTAGCCGCGATCGAACTGCATGCCCTCGACCACCTCGAGGGTCGTCTCGAGGCCCTTGGCCTCCTCGACGGTGATGACGCCGTCCTTTCCGACCTTCTCCATGGCCTCGCGAATGATCTCGCCGATCTCGGTGTCGGCGTTGGCGGAGATGGTGGCGACATGGGCCACAGAATCTCCCTCGACCGGCTTGGAGAGTTTGTTGATGGAGTCGATCACCACTTTCGTGGACCGGTCGATGCCGCGCTTGAGGTCCATGGGATTGGCGCCGGCGGTGACGTTCTTGATGCCCTCGCGATAGATGGTCTGCGCGAGAACGGTTGCCGTGGTGGTGCCGTCACCGGCCACGTCCGAGGTCTTCGAGGCGACTTCGCGCACCATCTGTGCGCCCATGTTCTCGAGCGGGTCGGGGAGCTCGATCTCCTTGGCGACGGTGACGCCGTCCTTGGTGATAGTCGGCGATCCGAATTTCTTCTCGAGCACCACGTTGCGGCCCTTGGGACCGAGAGTGATCTTGACGGCGTTGGCGAGCTTGTTGACGCCCGCGACGAGCTTGCTCCGAGCTTCTTCGGAGTAGACAATCTGTTTTCCAGCCATAATAGGCCTCCTATTTCTGAATGATGGCGAGGATCTCGTCTTCGCGGACGATTGTGTGCTCCTCGTTGTTGATCTTGATGTCTTGGCCGGTGTACTTACCGATGAGCACCCGGTCGCCCTTCTTTACGGTCATCGGTAGACGCTTGCCGTTGTCGTCCAGCTTGCCGTCTCCTACCGCCACCACCTCTGCCTCCTGGGGCTTCTCTTTTGCGGTGTCCGGAATGATGATGCCTCCGCGCACTTCTTCCTCGTTTTCGATGCGTTTCAGGAGGACGCGATCGCTCAGTGGTTTGACTTTCATCTGTCTCTCTCCTTTCGAGTTATGTGTGTTTTTTGGCACTCTCCATGAGAGACTGCTAAGGGAATATAGCGGTTTTCGTGGTGACTGTCAACTCTTTTTTGGAGATTTCTTATAATTCTCAACTCAGATCTTTGCAATCGGACCGCCTCCTGGTTTCTTAGTCCTTCACACTAAGATCTTTCGATCGACCCGTGGCGGACCGCGGCCGCCGACGACGTGTACACAGGGCTCGCGAACCTTCGGCATTGCATGGGTTGGTGGGCCGGGTTACTGTGTGGGAGCGTGAAGCCGAGAGTTCCCAGTCCGTCTTTTGCCGATCCGCCCGCCACGAATCCGCGGCGCGCTCTGGGCCGCGCCGCATTCGGCATCCACCCGGGAGAAGGGGCCTTGGTCTGGTTCTTCTTCTTCGAGTTCCTCATTCTTACGACAGTCCACTTCGCGAGTAAGAGCGTCCGTCAGGCTACATTCATCAACGAGCTGGGCGCGGAGAACCTGCCATGGGTGTATCTCGTGGTGGCGGTGATCTCGTTTCCGGTGTTGGTCGTTTACTCCCGTCTGGCGGGACGGTATCGGCTACCGATGCTGATCCTCGGATTCACCCTCGCCCATGTGTTCGGGCTGGCTCTGTTCTTTTACCTCTTCGGAACCGGTGGTAAGTGGGTTGCGGTGGCCTATTACATCTGGCTGAGCATGGCCTTCGCGATCGCGGTCTCTCAGTTTTGGACGTACGCCAACCAGGTCTTCGACCCGCGTCAGGCACGGCGCCTTTTCGCCTTCATCGGCGCCGGCGGCCTCCTTGGTGCGGTTCTCGGAGGCGGGCTGGCTTTCGTGGTCACACAGGTTACAGGGACTCGATACACCCTGCTCGCCGCCGCGGTCCTGCTGCTCGCCGTTCCCTTGTTGGTGGTGTTCATCGAAAGGGCAAAGGGTCCTGTACCCGTCGCGCCGCACCGTCGTCGCCGTGAGCGACACGAGGAGGCGCGCGGCGGTTGGCGGACTCTGCGTGGTTCGCGGCTTCTCGCCCTCATCTCCCTCCTCATGTTGGCCACGGTCATGGTGGGGCAGTTGGTGCAATGGCAGTTCAACTGGTGGGTGGAATTCACGACCCAGACCCTCGATCAACGCACCTCGATGTTCAGCATCGCCCTGAGCCTGGTGGGAGTCGTGGGGTTCTTCTTCCAGCTCATCTTCACCGGGCGGATCCACCGTGCCCTCGGAGTCGGCGTGGGCATGCGAGTGCTTCCGTCCACGGTCCTGATTGCCCAGCTTGGGGTGGTGCTGGCGATCGTGTTTGCACCGGCGTCGGTCTTACCGTTGATCTGGGTTCTCTTCGTTGGTGAGGGCAGCCTCCGCCACTCGGTGGACCAGGTGACCCGCGAACTGCTCTTCATGCCGGTGGCGGCGGACCTCCGGGTCAGGGCCAAGGCATTTATCGACGTCTTTGTCCAGCGCTTCGGCAAGGGTGCCGCGGCAATCCTCATTCTTTTGACACTGAGATTTCTGCCGGCGAACTTCGTCAGCGTGCTGACGCTCATCCTGGCGGGATCGTGGGTGGTGCTGACCCTCAAGGTGCGGAACGAGTACGTCACGGCCTTCCGTGAGGGTCTGAAATCGGGCACCATTCAACCGGATGCTGCAATCGACCCAAGCGATGTGACCACGGTAACCACCCTCGTGCAGTCGCTCGGCAGCTCAGATGCTCGAAAGGTGCTGCACAGCCTCGAGCTGCTGTCGAACAGCGGAGAAGGACGCCTCGTGCCGCCCCTGTTGCTTCACCACGAAAGCGCGGAGGTCCGCCTAAAGACGCTCGAAATTTTGGCCGATACCGGGCGCGAGGACGCGGCACCTTTGGTCGAGCGCGCAATGAGCGATGTCGATGCCGAGGTGCGGACGGGCGCCATGCGAACCCTTGCAGTGCTCCGCGGCGAGCACGCGGCAAAGTTGGCGCTGGATCATCTCGATGACGACGACCTCCACATCCGGGCCTCAGCGGTGGCAAGCCTCCTGGGCGGCGGCGATCCTGAGGGAGTTCGGTGCGCCGAGGGGGTGCTCGCCGGGCTGGTCGCCGACGACGACCCGGAGGTGCGGGCGGAAACAGCTCGCGCGCTCGGCCAGGTAGCTGACCCGACGGCCAGCGACGTCGTGGTTCAGCTTCTCTACGATCGCGACGTCGCGGTGGTGCGGGCGGCCATCGACGCCGTCCGATTGCGATTTGACCGCGGCGGACCCAACCCCTTGTACGCGACGATTCTCATCTCGTTGATGGCCAACCGGCGTCTCAAACACGAGGCGCGAGATGCTCTTGTCGCTCAGGGCGAGAGTGCGGTCGGACAGCTGCTCCTCTTCATGAAATCGCCGGACGAGCAGATATGGGTGCGGCGGGCGATGCCGAAGACGATCGCTCTCATCGGGATCCAAAGCGGCGCCGACGCACTGGTCGAAAACATCGACTCCAGTGACGCCATGCTGCGCTCGAAGATCATTGAGGCGCTGGTCTACATGAGAACCCGAAACGAGGAGATCAGTTTCAAGCGGCGCACGATCGTCCAGCAACTCAGCCGCGAGACCGCCCGGTACCTGCGCCTGCTGGCCGATTTGTGGGCGGTGTCCTCGCTTCACGAGGCGCATCTCGATGGCCCGCTGGCTGTCTGGAAGAAGGACGGACGGGTGCCGACCCTTCCGCAGCAGCTGTTGGCGCAGCGGATGGCGGGGAAGGTCGGCAACATCTTCGGCATGCTGGAGCTCATTGAGGATCCCGAGGACGTCCGGGCGGCGCAGCGCAGCCTCCTCAGCGGCCAGCCCAACCTCCGCGCCCGGGCGCTCGAGTACCTCGATAACACTTTGTCGGGATCTGTTCGGCGCGATGTTTTTGCGGTCATCGACGACGCGCCTCCGGAGGACAAGCTGCGGAGGGCACAGCTCTTCTTCGATATCAGCGTCCAGTCGCCTGAACAGACCCTCGATCGTCTGATTCGCATCGATCCACGGATCGATCCAAGCGCCGTCGGCATCATCCTCGCGGCCCTCCACAACGTGTGGAACGAGGAGATCGTCGCTCTGTACCCCCTGGTGAGGTCCCAGGCGGAGGAGGCAGAGGATCCGATGGTGCGGGAGACGGCGGCCTGGGTCAGCCGGCGGGTCGAGGGCGGGTTGCGGGCTCGAGGGATGATCGCAAAGGGAGGAGACAGGGACATGGCCCCCATGGCACAGATCGAGATGATGGTCTTTCTCCAGGGCGTGGATCTCTTCGCCCACTGCAACGCCGAGGAGGTACTGCGGTTGGCGGCGATCGCGAGCGAACAGACGTATGAAAAATCCGAGGTCATCTTCCGTTGCGGCGATCCCGCCGACGGCCTCTACTGCGTGATTGAAGGCAGGGTCGGACTCGATGCCGAGGACGAGAAGGGTGCCGTTATAGGCCCTAGCGGCCGATTCGGGGTCCACGACATCCTGAGCGGCAGGCCACGGTTGGGCGACGCGGTCGCTGTCACCGACACCAGGGTGCTGATTATCGAGGCAGAGGACTTCTTCGACCTTCTGTCCAACAACATCGAGATCGTAAGGGCCCTCTTCAGAACGGTGATAGCGCTGAGCGAGGATGCGGATGAACGACTTCTTTAATTTCGGATTTTAGATTTCGGATTTCGGATTTACATTCCATCCACGTGCGGGTTTCCTAGAAGACGTGGTGAAAAATCCGCAATCCGAAATCCGCAATCCGAAATTCCGCCTGCCGCACTGCGGTGTGCTTTTTGCCGCGCCGGGACTTTCAATCATTTGAGCACATGGGATATCGTTTGTGCGTACGTAATGGAGGGAGACTTAGTCTCATGCAAAGACCAGATCCAATCCGTTGCACCTACTGTGACGCCATCCAGGTGTGGTCGGCGGAGCAAACCGATCGTACGATGATCGGTGAGGTTCACACCTGCCCTTCGTGCGGGCAGCAGACGACCTGCTGCGACGACCATGCAGCCCACCAGCTCGAGGCCGATCCGATCATGCATTGGATCGCTGCCGAGCCGCTCTACTAGGTATTAGGTGTTAGGTATTAGCGGTTAGCCCATCACAGGGTCCCCAGAGAACCGGCCACCTCTTGCCGAAAGTGAGTGTTTCGCCACACCATATACGGGCGAATTCGGAAACGCTTGCGATGAGCTAATTGCTAACAGCTAATACCTAATAGCTATTACCCAACAGCTATTCGAACGGCAACTCGCCGACCTTGACTACGTGGAGGTGGAGGCGGTCGTCCGCCGGGGCCGACTCGGAGAAGGCTCGCTCCGCGGTCGGACGCAGCGCGGCAGGGTCGTCGGCCGCAACCACGACCCGCAGCCGGTTGAAGCCCGCCCCGTCCCTTTCCACGAGACCCGCGGCGACGATCGCCGGCAGGGTAGCCGCAACCTGGTGTGGATTGCCCGACGCGTGAAGGACATACACCAAAAGCTGGCCGCCGACGTCGATTCGAGAAAGCCTGGTGTCCTGGTCGCAGTTGACCGTCGTGTGGGTGCAGTCGATCCACCGCAGAACCTCGTCTGGACAACCGCATCCGAGGGTGGAGCGGATGAAGGTGCGTAGCCGGGAGGTCTGGTCGTAGGTCACCGGTTCAATTGTATCCTCCCACCCAAACACTCGGGTACAGGGCGCAGGGTACAGGGCCCACCCACCCCCGCCAACCGCCATCCGTTGGGCCCTGAACCCTGAACCCTGAACCCTGTCCCCTGTACCCTATCCCCGTGACCTCGAACGCCGTGAGCAACTTCCGCGACCGTGCGCGCCACGAAGCCGACCGTTACGGGTGGGACCCGTGGGTTTTTGTGCGCGAGCTGTTGCAGAACTCGCGCGACGCCGGAGCACGTGGGGTGTGGATCACGGCGACGCGGAGGGAGGGGCGCGATCGGATCGAGTGCCGGGATGACGGCGCCGGCATGGGCTTCGAGCACGCCCGGAGGTACCTATTCACCCTTTACGCTTCGAGCAAGCGGGGGCGATTCAAGACGGCGGGTCGGTTCGGGATCGGATTCTGGTCGGTTCTGCGGTTCTCCCCCGATGCCATCGTCATCCGCTCGCGTCCAGACGACGCCAGCGACGGATGGTTGGTTCGATTCGACGGCAATCTCGAGAACGCCGTGCGTGAACCGACGGTGATGGAACCGGGCACCGAGATCGTGCTTGAACGACCCGCCCAGGACGTCGATTTGGAGAATGCGGTGCGGGACGCCGTGCTTCGGGACGCCCCCTTTCTGAGCTGTCGCGATCGACCTGAACGGCCCTTGGAGGTACGGGTCAACGGGCGTATCGTGCGATCCGAGCCCGAGCTTCCACCCCCGAGCCTGAGCTTCCGGCGCCGTGGTCTGCGCGGTGCAGTCGCTCTCGGTGACGAACCGAGGGTAGAGATCTTCGCCCATGGGCTGAAGGTGCGCGATGCCGCCAGCCTCGACGATCTGCTGCTGGTTGGTGGCGCGAGTCGTCCGCCGCTCCCGGTGACCACTGGGGGTTCCGCGCCCAGAGTCCGGATCGACAGCCGCGACCTCTCGGTCCTCATGGCACGCGGTGACGCCCGGGAGGATCATGCGTTGCGACGCCTGGTGGCGATCGGTCATCGTGAGCTCGGGCGCCTGGTCCGGGCGGAGCTGGACCGACACGCGCGAGCCACCGGGCGCGGAGGGATCGGAGAGTGGATTCGCGATCTACGGGCCGGGTTTCGGCTGCCGAGGGCAGCAGTAGTCGGCGCCGCGGTTGCGTTGATCGCGGGCCTCGGCTGGCTCGCGCTGGAGCGATGGCCGGGAAGGGGCGGAACCCTGCCTGTGGTCCGGGCAGTCGGGGTGATTCTGAACAGGGGGGACCGAGAACCAGTGCCGTATCACGGGCTGGAGAAACGCTATCGCGGGCCGAGCGTCGAGATACTCGGCAGGGTCTCGCCACCGGTGGATCTCCACTATCGACCCGGCCATCAGGACCTTAACTTCGCTGCACTGCTGGTCACCGGTGTAGATGCCGACGGCGTGCCGACCGGTAGTTCGTCGACGGCGACCATGTCGTACCGTGGTCGACCGTGCGTCGAGCGCTGCGTGGAGATCGAGATGACGGTGAATGCCGGAGAGGGTGTTCTCCGTCTCCCGGTCCCCACCGGCCACCTCGTCGACCCGGACAGCGTGCGTCTCGACGGTGGGCCGGTGCCGGTTGTCGCCACGGCGTCGGGACAGCCGGCAATTCGACTGGGGGCGGCACGGGCCGGACGACTGCTCTACCAAAGCTCGCCGGGACCGGGAAGTGCGACCCTCGTCAGGGGCGACTGGCCCGATCTCCCCGCCGAGATCGAAGCCCTGGCGGCCGATCTCGACAAGCTCGACCGGGCAGATCGAGTGTCGGTGGCGGCGGACTATGTACGCCGTCGAGTGAGGTACGACAGGTCGCTGGCGACCTCGACCGGCCTCCTCGAAGCGCGGCGAAGGGGGCTCGACCTCTTCAGCCGCACGCTGGCCGTCGGCGCGGGCGACTGCGATGTGCAGAACGCATTGCTGGCGGGGATACTCGACCATGCGGGAGTCCCGTCGCGACTCGCCCTGGGTTGGGTCGGGAGCGATGGGCGGGTTCTCGCCGGGCTGCACGCGTGGGTGGAATATCTCGGAGTGGACGGGCGTTGGTCGGTGGTTGACGCGAGCATCGATATCGAGCGGAACTCCCCTCCGGTGGGTGGCGCGACTCGGAAAGTGGTTGGGTCGGTCGCATCGGTTGCAGACGGTCACTGGATGTTGATCGTTGGTGGTGTGCTCCTGATCGTCCTCGCAGCCGTGATCGTTCTGTTCCGACGACCATGGAGGCGCAGCCTTCACCCGGGCGACGGATCCGACCTGTCGGATCTCCTTCGCGGCGCCGCCGCGCGCCCGGAGGCCTTCGCGCGAATTCGGCCCCTCTTCAACCGGCGGGTGGTGCCATTGCTCGAACAGCCTCCGGTATCGCTGGCGCAGGCGCGCGACGGGCTGTCTCGAGGCCGGTTGGGCAGCGGGTCGTCGAAATCACGGTTGGCGGTGGAAGCGGCGGCGGCGGGAGGCATGGTGATCGACGGCAACAGCCGCGAGGGCCGGGCGGTTGCCGAGGCGCTTGGAGCGGTCGATCTGGATCGGTGGCAGGAGATTTTGGAGCGGTCTCGGATCGAGCCCATGACCGAACGGGTCGAGGAGGCGTTCGATACTGCGGGCGAACCCTGCCGGTTACGGGTCGCCTCGAAGGTCGGGCAGCACATTGCGGTGCTGGACGGCCGTGCATTCGGGCTGGGTCGCACGTCGTGCCGGGTGGTGGTTGATGAGGAGAGCGAGCTTTGGAAGGTGGTCTGCGGCCTCGGCCGTAGGCGGCCTGCTCGGGCGGCCCTCCTGCTTGCGGATTCGGTCGTTCACCTCATCGGTGTACCACCAAAATCGCGGCCGCGGTGTCTGGGGGCGCTGGCCGAAGCTGCGCTCACGGAGTCGGGCGGAGGTGCGTCCTGAGCGGCGGGCAATTGCTCGTTATCGATGTCGGCAGCGAGCTGCGCACTTTGTGCGAGGCGCAGCTTCGCGGTACATGGCAGGTTCCAGCCGAGCTCGTACGGTTGGCGCTGCGACTGAGCGCGGAGGAAGTATCCGTCGATCCTCGCCGCGGTGGCGTGACCGTGCGCTGGAGGAATGCGGTCATCGAAGAGGGCACTCTTCAAGATCTCCGGTCGGCTCTCGATCGGCGATGTGCCACTGACGAGAGACAGCGTGCAATCGACGCTCTCGAGGCTTCCGGAATGGAGGCGCTCATGTGGGCGGCGGGGCTCCGTGGCGCCAGACTTTGGGTGGAGTGTGGCGGTCACACCTCCCACCTGCGTTTCGAACACCGGGATGGCGGCCGTCCGAAGCTGGTCGAGGGGTCTGAGGACGAAAGACGGGCAGGGGTCGAGATTCGGTGGAGCTGCGCCCGTTTCGACCGCAAACGCGCGCTTGCCTGGCTGCGTGCGGCGACGCGGTTCGCCAACGCCAAGGTGTCGGTGGACGGCCGGCAAGCACCGTTGGGTTTTTCTGGTGGTCTCTACCACCTCAGCCTCGATGAACCTCTACCGTGCCGTCTCGGTTTGACGAATGCGGGAGAGGAGCCGGTGTTGTGGCTGCTCAAGGACGGGGTGGTTGCAGCCCGTGCCGGAGTTCCCGGCTATCCGCCCTTCGAGGCCGCGGTGGAACTAGCCGGCCTCGTTCCCCGAGGGGCGAGTTCGGCCGACCTCAGGCGGGCGGTTACCCCGTTCTTGCCCGAGTTGGTGGACCGGGCCGTGTGGATGATGGTCGAGGTGGCGGGTCGCATGCCGCACATGGCGGAGGACCCACGGCGCCGGCTCACGATCCTCCTCTTGCGGGCAGCCCGCAGGGACCTGCGCGACCGGGAGGTGTGCCGCCTTCCCCTGATTCCGACCGCCGCCGGCGGAGAGCGACGCCTTTCGGTCGAGGAGATCGGTTCGTTGGCCGAGCGGCGCGGTGGGGTTCTCCCGGCGGTTGATCCTGAAGCGGTGGTCGACGACTCGTTGGCGGAACCGGACTCGACGCTGGTGGCATCGGCCGAGACGTGCGGACTGCTCTCCGAGTTGACCACCGTCAGGTTTCAAATGCCGATTCCCCTCGAGCACGGGTTGGGAGATCGCATCGTTCGGAGGGTGTGCCGTACCGCCGCGGCTGCGGCGCGTCGTCTACGGGGTTTCCTGGGATCTACGCCCGTGCCGGTGTTGGAGCTGCGAACCCGGGAGAGAAAGCTGCTGGCCGCCCTTCGCGCCGCCGACCCCTCCGGGAAGGTCGAGCTCTGTTACGGGGCGGGTGGCGTGTGCAGGACGTCCCGCGGCATCGTGATCCCTCGCGATAACCCCGTGGTGGCGGCGGGCGCCGTGTGCGTTGAGGAGGATCCGTCGTGGGTCTACCCGCTGCTGTTGGCGCTGGAAACTGGAGATCCACCGTCGCCGGACCTGCGAAAAAGGTGGCGAAGAGCGTGCCAGCCCCCAAAATAATCAATAAACGTCGGCATGTGCAGGCGGGACGCCCGCACCATCCGGCTCCGGGCTGCCCGCTACGCCGTGACAAGCTCTCTGTCGGGCCTGTCACGGCGAAACCCGAAGGGTGAAGCCGGATGGTGCAGCCGTCTCGGCTGCACATTTCAATGAACAGGTTTTGTTATGGCCCAGATATCTCACCGGGTAATGTGATAATGGAAGATGAATGCGACCCGGACCGATCCCGCGCGTGTCGGTTCGGCGTCATTCTCATGCGGGGCCCGCCCGCGGTGGAACCGGACGGGCCGGTGGAGGAAGCGTGGACGACAATCAACCCAGAGTCCTTGCGGCTGGGCTCGAGCGCAAGGCGTTCGAGCGGCTCGCGCCCGAGCTACGACGCGGCACATTGAGCGTCGAATGGGTCGATACGCCCGAGGCTGGTGTGTCGATGGCCTATGAATCCCGGTACGATGTCATCATCATGGACGCCGAGCCGTGCCAGCGGCCGCTCGAAAAGGTGGTGCGCGAGCTTCGATCCCGCGGGTCGTCGAGCCGCGACGCAGCCATCTTGATCCTCGCCGAGCCCGACCAGGTAGATGCGGCGCGGGCGCTCAAGGGCCACGGTGTCAACAGGATCAGGCTGGTCAGCGATCCTCCGGAGATCATCCGCGAGCAGATGACGACTCTGCTCGATGTCGCGCCGAGGGCGACCGTCCGTCTGCCCACCAACCTCGAATCGGTCCTTGGCGATAC
>PVMK01126325.1_pt1 | contig 22366 bp, 23 predicted proteins | sample 1853481 | NCBI WGS metagenome assembly PVMK01 (sample SAMN08533507, study PRJNA380276) | Marine sediment metagenome, whole genome shotgun sequencing project. | reverse complement strand
GGGCGCGAGCCTGGGACGGAAAGTCACGGGTCTTGCTCTCAGTGTTGAAATCCAGCGCGAAGCAGAGAGTTTAAGGGGAAGATCGCCGGGCTACCCCTTCTTAACGGTCAGAGAAAACTCGGCGCCAGTCATCGCACGGCTGGCTTAAGGAACAAGGGGTATTAAGGGGTATTTAAATGTTCAAGAGAAAATTTCCGCTACCACTGGCTACCATGAGTGCATTACTGATCTGCGCCATGTTCAGCAACAGCGCTTATGCACTGAGCTTGCCCGGCATTACGCCATCCGGTTCGCCGGCTTTTGGCAATGGCGTCAAAGTCTTCCTGAACCCGCACAACGGCACAATCAAAGCCACGGGGCGAAAGAGTTTTCTGCTTGACACCGGTTCTGGTGTGCTCGACGGTACGTCAGGCACGTATTCGCTTCGGCTCAATTTCGACAAAAAAGACCCCGCCATATTTCTCGGCGGCAGCGTGTCCCTGAAAGGCGCGATCGATGCGCTCGGAATCGGCAGGAATACTTTGCTGATGACGGCCGATATCACCGGATTTAACATCCTGGATGATGAATTTCTTTGGGGATTCAATACAACGAATATTTTCTGTGCGGCTGAATTGTTGCTTAACTGCACGATCAGCGAAAGCGTCTATATCGAACTGGATAGCGCATTTAGCGGAATGTTTGACCGCAATTTCAGGACCACAGGATTTGCAACCACGACGATTCCGATTCCGGCAGCCGCGTGGTTATTTGGCTCTGCACTGGGCCTGCTCGGCTGGGTGCGCAGGCGAACTGCGGCCGCTGTCTAGGGCGAAAAACCCACAGGAATCAGGAGTTATATAGCGCAGTTGGTGGCCTACCCACAATAAACCCCGATTCGCACCGGGAATTATTGACCCCACCAACGGCATTAAAAAGGAGAAGCCCCGACTCGCGCCGGGGCCGTTTCCTCCAAACAAGAATACCGAAGGCTGGAATGAACCCAGTTATAGGGGATCGGTCAGATGAAGAATTTACCAACGACATTTTTACTCGCTATAGCATTGTTTTTCGTCGGCCTTTCCGCGCATGCGTTCACCGTCGATTTGGAGGGTACCAGGGCCACCGGCATTAGCGATCTGGATATTGACGGGACTGCTTACGACGTGACGTTTCAACTTGTACCGGCCAACACAGCGAATACCGTGACTTGTGCCCCAGCCGTGCCCTGCGACTTCTTTTTCGGCGATCCGTCGGCGGCCCAGGCTGCCGTTACGGCAATAGCCGCTGCACTCAACCCTAGCGTTGCAATAACTGTCGGTTCCGCTCCGGGAAAGATCGACTATTTCGTGCCATATGCCACGGGCGGCGGCAATGTTGACGCGGCACAAGGAACATTTGTCGCTGATACGACATGGTTTCTCAGCACTGATGCCAGTCTGGACGCCGATACGGACATTATCGAATATGCAAGATTCGCCGTGGTTCCGATCCCCCCAGCCGCCTGGTTGTTTGGCTCGGCCCTCGCAATTCTGGGCTGGATCAGGCGACGCACAAGTAACGCCTCTCTTACCTGAGAAGAACAGGAAAACATATATGGTCTGAAACTATCAGGAGGCATCCCGGGCCACAGGCCAAATATGTAGCCATTTTGCCAAAGAACCTGCCGGCGATGTCGGCCATCGGTTATGAAAATTAGGGCTTTCGCCCTGCCATATTACGTAGTATATTCCCTGAACAGAATAAAAAGCCAAACCAGGCGCGAGCCTGGGTCGGAAAGCTACGGGTCTTGCTCTCAGTGCGAATGCCGTTAACGGTTATGAGAGTAAAAGGGGAAGATCGCCGGGCCGCCTTTTCTGAATAGATAAAAAGTTGGAGCCCCCGTACGAAAGCTCCACCACAACATTCAGACCGTTAAGGGGTAGGTTAATATGTCATCAACAAAAAGGTTCGCGCTGTCATTGGCAGCTGCCTGCATCGCGCTCGTTGCTTTTCTTGCTAGTACCACCAGCGCCTATGCGCTCTCTCTGCCGGGCATTACACCATCTGGTACGCCGGTGTTTATTAATAGCGTCAAAGTCCGGCTGAATAAAAACGGCGGGTTAAGAGCGTTCAGTAATGGCTCGGGTAAAGACTTTACGTTATTCGATGGTTCTACTACCCGGTCCGGGTTCGGGATCTTCAACCTGAGGACTAACGTAGATGCGGATGGCAACATCTCGGGTGGCACGGTCGAAATCAAAGGTAAAGGGTCAGACTTCGGAATATTTAACGAAATGATCACTCTGATGACCGCGGACCTGACCAGCGCCAACCTGACATCAAGCCAAAGCCTGTGGGGATTTAATACAACGAATATTTGGTGTGCGCCTGAGTTACAACTCAACTGCACGAACAGCGAAAGCGTTTATCTTGTTCTGAACACCCTTTTCTTAGGCGGCTTTGACAGTAGAAAATTCACGAGCAGCGGAACCGCGCACACAACGGTTCCAATACCGGCTGCGGCGTGGCTGTTTGGGTCAGCGCTGGGACTGTTGGGTTGGGTTCGCAGACGGGCTAATAACGCCACTGCCGCCTGATAAAGTCCTTAAAAACAAACACCAAGGGAAAGTATTAAATCCCGCGGATAGCTACTAGTCAGGGCTTTACCTACTCTGGAAAAACAATCCCCGCGCGCACTTATCGCATCAGTGTTCGTGGGGCGTTTCCGAAAGGCTCTTCTAAAGCCGTCAGTCGAGTTCGCGCCGACTGGTTGATTCTGCGGAAAACCACGAACCATAAGCTAAGACAATAAATTCTCGTCGAAAGGGGTCGATTGTGAGAAATTTCGTAAGCATTGTGTTGCTTCTTTTTTGTGTCTCTTCACACGCGTTCGTCGTTGACCTGGATCCGAATGACAATACTCAGGCCATTGGCATACGTAATCTTGACATTCAGGGCAGCGCATACGATGTGCTCTTCGAGTACTCGACAGGTCCACATAACACGCCTCAACCAGGTGATATCTTCATCGATGAAGCTGGGGCTATAGCTGCCACAAACGCGATAAACGCCGCCTTAAACAGTGTCAGCACGATCCAAAGTGTCGGCAGTTCGATGGACAATCGATTCCTCGTGCCGTGGGAATTCGACACGAAACCATGCGGGTCGCAGGGAGACACCGGGACCTGCACCCAGGAGGGCCGGTTATTTGGCGGCAGCTGGAATGGTTCTTTCCATGAACTGGATTCCACTGTCGACGCTCCTATTGAAATGGCCAGGTTTTCCGCTGCTGTAGTTCCAATTCCGGCCGCCGCCTGGCTATTCAGTTCCGCGCTTGGAATTTTGGTTTGGGTCAGAAAACGAAATCTGAACGCCCCGGCGTGATCCCGACTAATATCTCATCACTAACAGAAAGCAACCACCACGGCATGGCTTTTGTGATCTGAATCTGCGGCCATATGTATGGCATCACGCTTTTTTACGGAGTGTCAGCGCCTCCGATGCGTGCGTAACATTGACCCTGTCCGCCTCGGCCAAATCGGCAATGGTGCGCGCGACGCGCAACACACTGTCACAAGCCCGCGCCGACATGGCGTACTGTTCGATCGCACGGCGCAGTAATTTTTCACCGGCTATGTCGGGCAAACAGCAACGCCGAATATCTGCCGGCGTCAGCCTTGCATTCAATCTCCCGCAACGCTCATGTTGGCGCGCCGCCGCCGTCAACACCCGGGCTTTAATCATCGCCGTACTTTCGCCGGTGGCTTTCTGTCGCGGCGCCCATTCGAGTCCCGAGCGGTTCAGTTCCAGCGTAATATCGATGCGGTCCAGGAACGGCCCTGAGATGCGCGATTGATAGCGACGCACCTGATCCGGGGAACAGCGACATTCTTTCGCCGCATCGCCGTTAAAGCCACATGGACAGGGATTCATCGCAGCGATGAGTTGGAAACTGGCCGGAAATACAACAGAATCGTCAGCTCGGGAGATTCTGATCCGTCCCCTCTCGAGGGGCTCACGCAAAGCTTCCAACGTACCCCGCGCAAACTCCGGCAATTCGTCGAGAAACAAGACGCCGTTATGCGCGAGACTGATTTCACCCGGCCGCGGCGGTCTGCCGCCGCCGACCAAAGCGATTGCTGATGCAGTGTGATGGGGGGCACGAAAAGGTCGCTGCTGATAGCCGGCAAGCTGATCGAATCCACGCTTTGAGCCCCTTTGCGACGCGCGGTATTTCAGCGAACGTATCAGAATGGTTTCCACGAGCTGCTGCTCGTTCATCGGCGGTAACAGGCCAGGCAATCGACGCGCCAGCATTGTTTTACCGGTACCCGGCGGTCCGACCAGGAGCATATTATGACCGCCGGCCGCAGCAACCTCGAGTGCCCGTCGCGCCTGAAATTGACCACGGATGTCGGCCATGTCCTCGCCTGGCACCTCGCCCGGAAGCTCAGCAGATTGGAAATCAGCCGGGGCGACCGCCGGCAATTCGGCGGTACCGGCCAGATATCGCACGACCGCGAGTAAATGCTCTGCATGCAAGGTGGCATCGCGGCGCAACAGGGCAACTTCCGCCTGACAGCCGCTGGGCACAATGCAACAGCGCTGGCCAGCCTGCATCAGTGCCGGCAACAAACCATTAACCGGCCGAAGAGCTCCGGAAAAGGCCAGTTCACCGAAAAATTCGTGTTGCTCAAGCCGATCAGTCGGCAATTGCCCCGAAGCCGCCAGAATCCCGATCGCGATTGCCAGATCGAAGCGACTACCTCGTTTGGGTAAATCCGCCGGGGCAAGATTGATGGTTATCTTGCCGCCCGGAAAATCGAAGCCGGATTGCCGAATCGCCGCCCTGACCCGTTCCCCGCTCTCCTTGACAGCCGTTTCGGCAAGACCACCGATAATCAGTCTTGGCAGGCCACCGGATAAATGAACTTCGCAGCTGACCTCCGGCGCCTCCAGCCCCAACTCGGCACGGGTAGCAACCGTCGCCAGTGACATACGTCCGGACCAGGCTAATCCGTATCAGGTTCGGTCAGGCGTTCTTCCAGGCGCTGCAACTCGGCTTCCAGCGCCGTCAACTTTTCACGCGTGCGTTCCAATACCTTTCGTTGCACATCGAATTCCTCTCGGCTAACCAGGTCAAGCCGCTCGAAAGCGCCGGCCAGTAAACCTCGAAAGTTTCGCTCAATGTCCGTCCGCATCGTCGCAAATGAGTTGCCATCGGGTACGGCGCTTGCGAGTTTCTCGGCCAGATCCCTGATGGCTTGATTGTCTATGCCCCGATCTTTGAGAAAGTCCTTGTCCACATTATTCCACCTTAACGGTTCTGAACGGCGCTCTTACCGCCCCGGTCTTTAAGTAGTGCTCCAGCAGTAAGCACTGTTTGTTTATGGGCGCACCATAACGGTGCGTCGCAATCCCTCACCGACAGCCAATCATCCCGTAACTCAATGATTTTTATACACAAGTAGATTCTGGCATGAAACCTGCTTTGCCATCTGGCAGGGGCTTCGAGATCGTGACACCCGGCCTGCAATAACGCAACTGCAAAAATGAGGGCTCATTGTGAAGAAACAATTTATGGCCGCGACGCTACTGACCATCACTTCTTTCGGCACGGTGCACGCGGTCGATTTCACCGCGAACGGCGGCGCCGTGACACAGTACATCTTCCGCGGCGTACCACAGAGTGACGGCAAAGCGGCCGCGCAGGGCGGACTCGATATCGAAGCTGCGGGCTTTTATGCCGGCACGTGGTTCTCACAGGTCGACACCGGTGCCAGAACCGCGTCGGGCGATCTTCCCGCCACCGGTCTGGAATATGACCTCTATGCCGGATATGCGATCAACCTCGGTGACTTCTCACTGGGGATCGGTGGGACCGGCTATTTCTACACAGACGACTTCGACGAGACCTATGCCGAACTGAATTTCTATGCCGGCTGGAAATTCATTTCCTTGGAGTACGCGATTGGAGAATACGACTCGTCGCCCGTGGAATCCGACTACGACTTTTTTGCGGGCACGCTGGAATACGCCGGCTTTTACGGCAAGCTCGGCACCTGGGGCAATGATTTCACAGGCGACTATTGGGAAGTCGGGTACGGCAATACACTGTCCGTCGCGGACAAGGATTTGTTCGATTACACGTTCGTCATTATCCGCAGCGACAAAGACCTGTCGTTTAAAGTCGATAGCAACGGCAATCCCACCGAAGACACTTTCTTTTACGCCGGTGTCACGAAGACTTTCGAATTTTTCAGCAACTAGCCCGCATCGTGTACGAGCTCGCGCAACGCACGGTCCGCACCAGCACCTCGAACCCGGAAAAGAACAAGCTGCCAATCAGGAGTCGTAATTCATGAAACTCATAACCGCCATCATCAAGCCATTCAAACTGGATGACGTGCGACAAGCCGTTGCCGACATGGGCATCCAGGGAATCACCGTCACTGAAGTCAAGGGTTTCGGTCGCCAGCGGGGTCATACCGAACTCTATCGTGGCGCCGAGTATGTCGTGGATTTTCTGCCGAAAACCAAGATAGAAATGGCTGTTGCAGATGATATCGCCGAGCAGGTCGTAGAGGCCGTCATCACTACGGCACGAACCGGCAAGATCGGTGACGGCAAAATCTTCGTCACAACGCTGGACGAGATTATTCGAATTCGCACCGGCGAGATCGGTAGTGAGGCAGTGTAAGCCCGCCACGAACTTTCATTAAAAATTTTATCCGCGTCAGGAGGATAACGAAAATGAACGTACTCAGGAGAACTGGTCAGATTAGCGGGTTGCTGGTTTTCAGCCTGTTAGTGATGACCGACACGGCTGTCGCCGACGAATTAAATACCGGTGACACCGCGTGGATGTTAACCGCGACGGCATTGGTGCTGTTTATGACCATCCCGGGATTGTCTCTGTTCTATGCCGGTATGGTCCGCAGCAAGAATGTACTGTCGGTGTTTATGCAGTGCTTTGCAATCACCGGTTTGGTGACTATTTTGTGGGTTGTTGTCGGTTACAGCATTGCATTCGGCGGTGAAGGTCTTTTCTGGGGAGGATTTGGCAAAATTTTTCTGGCGGGTGTCGGCGTAGAAACCCTTTACGGCACTATTCCCGAAACCGTGTTTATGACCTTCCAGATGACCTTCGCCATTATTACCCCGGCACTGATGGTTGGTGCATTTGCCGAACGCATGAAATTCAGCGCCATGCTCTGGTTCATGGCTATCTGGCTGATTGTCGTATATGCGCCCATCTGCCACTGGGTATGGGGCGACGGCGGTTGGCTCGGCGCGCTCGGGGTAATTGATTTTGCCGGCGGCACCGTTGTGCATATCAACGCCGGCATCGCCGGCCTGATTGTTGCCTTGTTACTCGGTAACCGGGACGGTTACAAGATCACCCCGATGCCGCCCAATAATCTGGGCTATACCATTGTTGGAGCGGCCATGTTGTGGGTTGGCTGGTTCGGATTCAATGCCGGTAGCCAATTGGCTGCTGACGGCACCGCGGGTATGGCCATGGCAGTAACACAAATTGCGACGGCCTCTGCAGCCCTCAGCTGGATGTTCAGCGAGTGGATACTACATAAAAAGCCAAGTGTGCTGGGCATCGCCAGCGGCGCGGTGGCCGGGCTGGTGGCGATTACTCCGGCATCCGGTTCGGTCGGGCCGATGGGTGCAATTGCGATCGGCATCGCCGCGGGTGTTATCTGCTTCCTGGCAGCAACGAAGCTCAAAAATGCCCTTGGCTACGACGATTCTCTCGATGTTTTCGGTGTCCATGCAGTCGGGGGGGTTGTCGGCGCGCTACTGACTGGCGCATTCTCTGCCGCGATCTTCGGCGGCAGCGGCATTGATGGCGGCATCGCAAGCCAAATCGGCATCCAGGCAATCGGCATCGTCGCCACGATCACTTACACGGGGGGGCTGACACTGCTTATTCTGAAGATCCTGGACGCATTGATCGGCCTGCGTGTCTCCGACGAAGAGGAAAGCGAAGGTTTGGACCTCGCCCTCCACCAGGAACGCGGTTACAACCTGCAATAAGATCCCGGCCCCGGGGGCCGCGCGTCACCCGATTTCTTTGGCGCGCGGCTTCCGGAGCGTTTTGTAACCTTATTTCTGGCTCGTCAGGCCTGGCAACAGTCGGGCGAATAATTTCTGCTGGCTGGCAGCACAAGCGAAAAATGCCTGTGTATTGCCCAAAATCACCTGGTTTCAGAGCTTCGTTAGCCCGTTTTACGTGATCGGGTTCCACCTTATATTGCCTTGCAAATGGCATAATTCGACGGTCGAACTTTATTTCCTGTGGCGATGCAGCATGAAGCGGGCAATCGGCATGGCCATCGAAGAGGCACCAGTGATGAGAGCAATTACGATCTTGGCCGGAATTATCCTGCTCGGTCTGATATCCGACACCGCAATCAGTGAAGACTGGGTGTATAAATGGGTTGATGCCGAGGGTGTCACGTATTACGGGTCACGGCCGCCCGCATGGGCCAATGCCGAAATAACCAGCGTCAAGGTCCGGCGCACCGAAGCGCAGGCAGTGCAGAAACGACTGGACCGTGAGGGCGATATGCGGGCAGCCGTCGATACGCGCAAGCAACAGGAAGCCGACAGCGCCGCCGAGGAACAGCAATGGAACGAGGATGTCGCAACGCAACGAGCCGCTAACTGCAAGACGGCACAGGACCGCCTGAACGCCTACAATACGGCACATCGCCTTTATCGGGAGCTCGAAGATGGTGAGCGGGATTATCTGGACGATGACCAAACTGACACGGCGCGCGCCGATGCTCACCAATTGGTAAACGAGTGGTGCGATAACTCCTAACGAATCTTCGGACTTGTTCGTGACAGACGTTGGCGAAAGAATCCAATAAAAACCCCGTTCAAGACAGGTTTTATCTGCCAAATTTCTGCGGATCGACCGCCGTTCTCATTGTGGTGCTGATCGCCGAGTTAGCAGCCATCGCATTAACGCTCGCCCGCCAATCCAGTTGGGCAACTTTTTACACGGACCTGGCGAAGACCTCCCTACTGCTCGTCTGGCTGGGCCTTTCGATCGCAGCAATCTTGTGCTTGCTGCGAAACCGGATAAGCAAATACTCTGTCTTCAAAGCCAGCATGGTGACATTTCTTGCTATTCTGGCCGTGATCTTCGTCGTGTCCGAGGCGGTTTACTGGATCGGTCATTTTTATGGTCCCGGAGAAATCTATGTCGGCACCAACTGGTTTCCGAAGAATCATTGGTATTTCCTGTCCCGCAACCTGGTACTCGGTGCCATTCTGAGCGGATTGGCGCTGCGTTACTTTTATGTCTCTGATCAGTGGCAACGTAATGTTGAAAACGAGGCCAGAACACGCATCCAGGCACTGCAGGCCCGCATACGACCACATTTCTTATTCAACAGCATGAATACTATTGCTGCCCTGACCCGTAGCAACCCAAGCGCCGCTGAAGCTGCCGTGGAAGACCTCGCCGATCTGTTTCGCGCATCCCTGTCGGACTCAAAAAAGATGGTGCGAATAGAAGAAGAACTGGAAATTACGCGCGTTTATCAGCGCATGGAAGAACATCGTCTTGGTAGCCGGCTAAACGTGGATTGGCGGGTGGATGAGTTACCGTTAAGAGCCAGAATACCCAGTCTGACGCTGCAGCCATTGTTGGAAAACGCGATCTACCATGGCGTGGAAATGCTACCGGAGCCGGGCACAGTCGAGATTGAAGGGCGCAGTAAGGGCGACATGATTTATTTATCCGTTCGCAACCTGCGACCGATTGACAAGTATCAGTCCAATCCGGGTAATCAGATCGCGCTCGAAAACATTGGCGAACGACTGGTACTGGAATTCGGCCCCCGGGCGAGCATATCCCGGGCCGTGGATCAGACGCATTATCAAATCAGCCTAGCGTTTCCGTACAAAGAATGACTATTAAAGTTCTGATCGCTGATGACGAGATTCCAGCGCGTTCGCGACTGCGGCAAATGGTCGGCGAGATTGCTGACTCCGAGGTAGTTGGTGAAGCTGCCAGCGGCCGTGAAGTGTTACACCTTTGCACGGAATTGTCGCCGGACATCGTACTCCTGGATATTCGCATGCCAGACATGGACGGCATCGAGGCTGCACGCCATCTCGATATTCTGGAAAAAGGGCCGGCTGTTATTTTTACCACCGCGTTTGATCATTACGCAATTGATGCATTCGATGCCCACGCCATCGGCTATCTCTTAAAGCCTGTCCGGCAGGAACGTCTCGAACGCGCCATTGAACATGCGAAACAGTTCGGCAAGTTACAGATTGGCACGTTGGCGCGCGGCCTCGATCAGCCGTCAATTCGATCTAATATCTGTGTCCGCAGAGCATCGGGCCTGAAACTGATTCCCGTCGATGAAATCATTTACTTCCAGGCCGACCAGAAGTATGTAACCGTCCGACACTTGCACGGAGAAGATCTTATCGATGAACCGCTGAAGGATCTTCTGCAGGAATTCAGCGATTACTTCATTCGCATTCACCGCAATGCGGTGATTGCCCTGGCCTATCTGGACCACATGGACAAAAGTTCTGATGGCCAATACAGCATATGGCTCAAATACTGCGACACGCCGCTGGCAGTTAGCCGGCGTCATGTCACAACGGTCAAAGACTGCCTGAAACGTATCGCCTGACCAGATTCCAGGAACAGCATTGCTAATTGTCTATCGCGGTTTAATCCGTTCACTGGCAAAATGACTCATTCGGCAATGATTGCGCGTGAAAACCATGAACCAGCAAGACAAAGACCCTCCGATGCAGGATAGCGGCCCGGACCCGGATACGGTGGATGTAGTACCGTCCGGCGCGGATGATGGTGCAGGTGATGGAGCACCAACGCCCGCCGAAAACGCACCGGCTGGCGCCGATGCGCCGGCACCCGGCAATAAGGCCAGCCCGCCCGCGTCAAGCATCCCGTCATGGACAGGCCTGGCCGGACTACTCATTGCTCTGCTGGCCGCGGGTGGTGTGGCCTATCTTTGGCTGGAGCAGCGCAACCAGCAGATCGTCAGTCAGCGCGTAATGACGCTGCAAATGGCACTGGATGCTCGCAGCAGCGAGTTGACCGACCTAAGCCACGCTGTGGAGTCAATAACCGCTGCAAACCAGCTATTCGACACGCAGTTGAGCACTCTGACAAAGCAATTCGATCGTCAATTTGAAGATTTACCATTGCGCATCGCGCGGATCGAGCGAACTCTGGACAAGATCCCGGGCGTCGCTAATCAGGCACGCTCCGCATGGCTGCTGGCTGAAGCCGAGTATTTCCTGCGCATTGCCAATGCGCAGCTTAACCTGGCCGGCAACGTGGAGGTGTCACTGCGCGCCCTGGCGCTGGCCGACGAGAAGCTTCGGGACCTGGCGGATCCCGGTCTTACCCGCGTACGAAGCTTATTGAGCGATGAGCAGACGGCCTTACGGGCAGTGCCACGACCCGATGCCGAAGGCATCGTTCTGGCCCTTGGCAGCCTGGCCAGAACCCTTGATACCCTTCCGCTGGATCGTAACGCACCAGGACGATTCGGCAGCGCCGGCAGCGCCGGCAGCGACGAATCCGGCCTGCAGCGTGCCTGGAGGGTCATTACCGAGGCATTTTTCAGCATCATCAGCGTCAAACGAGACGACGATACCATCACGCCGCTGATGTCGGCCGCGGAAGAATCCGTGTTGATCCGAAGTCTGGACATTGAATTGCAGATCAGTCGCCTCGCGCTCATCCGTAATGAACAGGATTTATACCACCAGTCCCTGCAAGCCGTAATCCAACGCCTGGAGCATTATTTTGACACTGAATCGGCAGAGGTCATTGCTGCATTGGCAACTGTCGAAAATGCGGCGGCAGTAGAATTGCCAGACGAATTACCGAACATATCCGGATCCCTGGCATTGTTGCTGCGCCTTCGCGACGAGGCTGCGAGCCCATGAGATTTGGACTGCTGATTGTACTGGTCCTGCTGGTCGGGCCGATTGCCACGCATTTCCTGCTCGAAAATAACGGCTATGTGCTAATAAGTTTTCGCGGCTACACAGTAGAAATGTCGGTTCCGATTCTGCTGCTCTTTTTTGTCATGGCCTACCTGGCGATACGCCTGCTGGCGCGAATCTGGAATGCACCGCGAGAATTGGGTGAATTGGCAGCCCGCGCCAGACTCCAGCGTTCAGGGCGCCAGATAAGACGCGGTTTTATCGCGTTATCCGAAGGTAATCTCGCGCGCGGCGAGCGCCTGTTGACAAAGGGCGCAGCCAAAAGCGAAGCCCCGATATTGAACTACCTTGCCGCAGCGCGTACGGCACAAATGCAAGGTGACCCGGATCGACGCGATGGCTGGCTCAAGATGGCTTATGCACAGGAAACCGGGGCCGATAATGCGGTTCTATTGACCCAGGCGGAACTACAACTTTCCGCAGGCGAATACGAACAGGCCCGCGCAAGTCTGAATCGAATCACGGACAGTCAACCCCAACACCCGCAGGCCTTGAAGCTACTTGCCGAACTGCATTATCAGAAACGTGACTGGACGGCCCTTATGGGACTGTTGCCGGCGCTACGTCGCGCCAAGAACGTCCCAGCCGCACAACTGAACGCCTGGACTAAACACGTGTACCAGAAACAATTGTCCGCGGACAACCTCGATCGGGAGCAGATCGAAAACCTCTGGCAAAACCTGCCACGACCGCTGCGCAAAACATCCGCGTTGATTGCCGGGCGAACCAGGGCGCTGGCTGCCTGTGGAGAACTGGATCAGGCACAGATCGAAATCCGAAAAGCGTTAAAAACGTCCTGGGATGACGAGTTAGTCAAAATATACGGCGAGTTGGAATTGGCAGACCGTGACGCGCAACTTCGCCAAACCGAATCCTGGCTGCTGGCGCGGCCCGAGGATTCGACGCTGCTGCTGGCAGCCGGCAGAGCCTGCATCCGCAATCAACTTTGGGGTAAAGCCCGCAGCTATCTCGAATCGAGTATTGCCATTCGGCCGACACCGACTGCCTACCACCAGCTTGGGCTGCTGATGCTGAAACTGGAAGAAAAAGAAGCCGCCACCGAAGCCTTTGCAAAAGGCCTTACCTTGAGCAACTCGGGCGCCCCCGACGTTCCACAAATAACTAGTGTTCTGCCCCGGAAATAGTGAACTTATTTCCGGGACAGAACACTGGCAAGGCCTGAATCGGCCGGGCAGCGAGAGAAATATTACGGTCGCGACCGACGGCTGTTCAGGTACTTGATGAGCGGATCCCATTGTTCCCACTCGGGCCATGCCAGATACTCAGGCAATTCAAATACACCAAGCCCGCGTGTATAGGCGCGAATATAGTTCTGCGCCTCCCGAAATGCGGCGACATAGGGTATCCGCATCCCGTCGAGATATTCATCGAGTTGCTCGAAAATAAGAGTATGCTCGCGCACCCGATTCGCGACCACGGCAACTTTGACTTCCTTACGCGCCACTCTCCCGACTTTCTTCAGTTCGGCCAGAAATCTGGATGCGGCCAGCATATCGATGCTCGACGGCAGAACCGGCACGATAATGGTTTCCGCATGACGTACCAGATAAGTAAGCTCTTTGCCGTGAGATCGCGCCGGCGCGTCCACAATGGCGATTTCGGTATTTCGGGCCAAATGGGTCATGCCCTCCTTATGCCCTTCAACTCCGGCAATTGGCGCTGACTTTTGCGGCCGTCGTGCCAGCCAATCCAGGCTGGAGACCTGCGGATCGTAGTCCACCAACGCGACTTTTTTTCCCTCCACAGCATAGTAACTGGCGAGATTCGTCGCTATCGTGCTTTTGCCGCAGCCACCCTTGGAATTCAGGAGCATTATGTGACGCATTTATTATCCCCTACTGTGTAGCCGTTGCGTAAACTTAACGTTGCATGTAACAAAAGACAAGTTGTGAACTGACGCTGACGATATAATCCGTTCCTTTTTCACATCGACTCAGGACAATGCCGATGCAAACACCGTTCACCAAAATGCATGGACTGGGAAATGACTTTCTGATCATCCGTACAGCTGACGCTCCGCCCCTTGATAGCGAGATGATCCGGCGACTTGCAGATCGTAAAACTGGCATCGGTTTTGATCAATTACTTTGCCTGGAACCGGGCCGAAGCGAGGGTGCGGACGTTTTTTATCGTATCTTCAACCGAGACGGCTACGAAGCAGAGCAATGTGGTAATGGAGCCCGTTGTATCGCACGACACCAGGCTGGACCCGGGCCTCGGGAAATAATACTCGAGCACTGTGGCGGCATTGCCCGGGCACGCGTGGAGGCTGACGGCAACGTGACAGTGGAAATGGGCGTACCCGAGTTTAAGCCGGAACTGATCCCTTTTACGACCGATGCGCAACAAGATATGTACGAACTGGAAGCAGACGGCGAACTGGTACAACTTTGCGTCGTTTCAATCGGCAACCCACATGCTGTTATCAACGTCGATGCGGTAGTTACCGCTCCGGTTGAACGCCTGGGACCGCTACTGGAAAGCCACGATCGTTTTCCAAACCATGCTAACATCGGATTCATGCAGGTGGTCGCTAATGATCGCATCAGACTAAGAGTTTTCGAACGTGGTGTTGGTGAAACTCAAGCTTGCGGTACCGGTGCCTGCGCTGCCGTGGTAGTGGGCCGCAGTGCCGGTAACCTCGCCGACAGGGTCGTAGTCGAACTTCCCGGCGGTGAGGTCACCATCTGCTGGGAGGGCCCCGGGTCGCCGGTTTGGTTGACTGGGGAGGCTGTAACCGTATTTGAAGGCACGGTCGAGATATGAGCACTGTCGAACAACAGGAAGCCGGGCCATTTGAAATCAATGAAGATGCCGTCGCGGATTATCTACAGGAAAATCCGGATTTTTTTGATCGCTATAGTAGCCTGCTAAACACTCTCGAAATTCCACACACTACCGGTGGCGCGGTCATTTCCCTGGTCGAACGACAGGTTTCTGTACTTCGTCAACGAAGCAAAAAACTGGAAGACAGTTTACGAGAGCTTGTTGAAGTTGCGCGCGGTAACGATGAACTGGGGTCCAAGATACATGCACTCGCTATGGCATTGCTTGGCGCGAAAAACCGTAATGAAGTCGTCACGACTCTGGAGGAACAGCTTCGCACCAGGTTTAACGCAGATCAATCAGTGTTGGTGTTGTTCACTGGTGACGACATTGATCATGCGGGTCCATTTTTGCGTAAAATCCGGCGTAATGATGACGGCATTAGCTCATTTAAGACATTCTTGCAGGCCAATACTGCTCGATGCGGTACGGTAAGAGATGCACAGCGTGACTTCCTGTTCGGCACCGATAACATCGAAATCGGGTCTGTGGCATTGATCCCGTTAGGGAAGAAATCAGAGCTCGGTTTTCTGGCGATTGGCAGTCACAGCGCCACTCATTTTCATCCCGGCAAGAGCATTGATTTTCTGACCCGCCTCGGCGAGCTTATCAGCTGTGCGCTAAAAAACCGTTAGGAAAAATCTCGGCTCGGTCCGGCTTGTAGCGACGATCAATGCACGAAAAGGAATGGCAACTGGCTGAGCAGTTCTTAGAGCATCTGCATTTTGTTCGACGTTTGTCCGGGCACACGATCACCAGTTACCGGCGCGATCTGAACTGTCTGGCTGAATTTTGCGACCGGGAAAATATAGCGCGTTGGCAGGATCTCCGATCGCACCATCTGCGCGGCTTCGCGTCGATAGCGCATGCCCGCGGCCTCAATCCTCGCAGTATTCAACGCCGCTTGTCTGGTGTACGCAGCTTCATGAAATACCTGATTCGTGAGGGTCATTTAAAGCAAAATCCGGCTACCGAAATTTCGGCACCACAAACGCCCAGAACCCTGCCCAATACGCTGGATGTAGATCAGATGGCCGCGCTACTGGAGATCAAGGGTAATGACCCGGTGACTATCCGCGACCGGGCCATTCTGGAGCTGCTGTACTCGTCCGGACTGCGCCTGGCGGAACTTGTCGAATTAGACCCTGGGGACGTTAATCTGGATGACGCGGTTGTCCGGGTGATCGGCAAAGGTGAAAAAACCCGCCTGATACCGGTCGGCCGAAAGGCCCTGGCAGCCATCAAAGAATGGTTGCAACACCGCTCGGAAATGGCTCAGCAGGATGAAACAGCCTTGTTTGTTGGTGTTCGGGGACGCCGGATAAGTCATCGGAGCATACAAAGCCGGGTTCGTCACTGGGGAATAAAGGCCGGAATACCCCAGCGTGTCTATCCACACCTGTTTCGCCACAGCTTCGCGACACATATGCTTGAATCAAGTCAGGACCTGCGCGCCGTTCAGGAATTAATGGGCCATGCGGATATCAGTACAACCCAGATCTATACACATCTTGATTTTCAGCATCTTGCCCAGATATACGATAAAGCGCATCCGCGGGCGCGCCGACAAAACAAATAGCGCCTGCGCCTGAAAGGATGCAGATGGAATCGGGTCCGGCCCGCATTTCGTCACAGGCGGCCAAGAAACGCTGCGGTTTACGCAATTAAGGAATTACGGAATGGAACAATACAGGGGCACCACCATCGTTTCGGTCAGGCGAAACGACATCGTGGCGATCGGCGGTGACGGCCAGGTCAGCATGGGCAACACAGTCATGAAGGGCAACGCCCGAAAAGTTCGCCGCCTTGCCGACAACAGGGTTATTGCCGGGTTCGCCGGTGGTACGGCCGATGCCTTCACGTTATTTGAACTATTCGAAGGGAAGCTGGAACAGTACGGAAACCTGACCCGGGCGGCGATTGAACTTGCCAAGGACTGGCGAACTGACCGACGCCTTCGGCGTTTGGAAGCATTGCTCTGCGTTGCTGACACGGAAAGCTCGCTGATCATTTCCGGCAACGGTGATGTTATCGAACCGGAGGACGATCTGATGGCCATCGGTTCCGGTGGACCTTTTGCTCAGGCGGCAGCCCGAGCTTTGCTGGAAAATACAGAGCTCGAGGCGCAGCAAATCGTACAGAAAGCACTCGAAATCTCGGCTTCAATCTGCGTGTTTACCAACACCAATATCGTTATTGAAACCCTCGCTGCGGAGTCAACCTGATGACCCAGATGACGCCCCGCGAAATCGTTCAGGAGCTCGACAAGCATATCATCGGCCAGGACCACGCCAAGCGAGCCGTTGCCATAGCCCTACGCAACCGTTGGCGACGTACCCAGGTAGACGAATCGCTGCGTAATGAAATCACGCCGAAAAACATTTTGATGATGGGCCCGACCGGTGTCGGTAAGACGGAAATTGCCAGACGCTTGTCCACCCTGGCCAGGGCGCCATTCATTAAGGTAGAGGCAACCAAGTTCACCGAAGTCGGTTATGTTGGCCGGGAAGTCGACAGCATTATCCGCGATCTCATGGACGTCTCCGTCAAGCTGACCCGCGAAACAGAAATGGAGAAAGTCCGCCACCGCGCAGAAGATGCCGCCGAGGATCGCATTCTCGATGCATTACTACCGATGCCAAGCTCCGGTGATGCACAAACGGACGAAAAATCAGGCGCCGACACGCGTCAAAAATTTCGCAAAATGCTCCGCGAACGCAAATTGGACGATAAGGAAATCGAATTGGAGATACAGGTCGCGAGCTTTGGGGTCGAAATTATGGCGCCACCAGGCATGGAGGAAATGACGAACCAGCTTCAGGGTCTTTTCCAGAACATGGCCGGCCCGAAAAAGAGGTCACGCAAACTGAGGATTAAAGAAGCCTTCAAGTTGCTGACGGAAGAAGAGGCCTCTCGACTGATTAACGAAGATGACATCAAAGCGCAGGCGCTGCACAACGTCGAACAGAACGGCATCGTGTTTGTCGATGAAATCGATAAGGTCGCCCGTCGCTCCGAAACGCTCGGCGCCGATGTTTCGAGGGAAGGTGTACAGCGTGATTTATTGCCATTAGTCGAAGGCTGCACAGTCAATACCAAGTATGGGATGGTCAAAACGGATCACATCTTGTTTATTGCGTCCGGCGCTTTCACCAGCTGCAAACCATCGGATCTGATTCCGGAGTTGCAGGGGCGATTCCCGATACGCGTCGAGCTTAGCGCGCTGAGTAGCGAGGATTTTACGCGAATCCTGACCGAGCCGGATGCCTCGCTGACAGAGCAATATGTGGCGCTAATGCAAACCGAAGGAGTAGAGCTCAGCTTTGACGAATCAGGCGTACGCCGCGCTGCCGAAGTCGCGTTCCGGGTCAACGAGCAAACCGAGAACATTGGGGCGCGGCGGCTACATACCGTCCTGGAACGCCTGCTCGAGGTAATCTCGTTCGAGGCCGCAGACCGTGCCGGGCAATCCTTAACGGTCGATGCGGCCTACGTAGACGAGCACCTGGGAAAACTGGTTGAAGACGAAGACCTGAGTCGTTATATCCTGTAATTCGGTATCATGCACCCTCGTAACGACGCCGATTCACTAGATAATAATGATTGATCGGACAACTGAAAAAACCCACTTCGGATTCGAGACGGTAGCCGCTGACGAAAAAGCAGACCGCGTGCGTGGCGTATTCGATTCGGTGGCGCCCAGGTACGATCTCATGAACGACCTGATGTCCGGAGGTTTGCATAGATTATGGAAGCGCTTTGCGCTAAAAAAGACCGGCCTGCACGTGGGTAACTGTGCCCTGGATCTGGCCGGGGGTACAGGGGATCTGGCCGCCGGACTCAGCAGGCAGGTTGGTCGTACAGGTATGGTCTGGTTGACTGATATCAATGCGAGCATGCTGGACCACGGTCGATGTCGCCTGGTCGATCAAGGCATTATAGAAACCGTGACTTTTGCACAGGCGAATGCCGAGAAGTTACCTTTCAGGGACGATAGCTTCCATTGCATAACAATCGGATTCGGGCTGCGTAACGTCACCGATAAGGTGGCCGCATTGAAGTCGATGGCAAGAGTTCTGAAGCCGGGTGGACGACTGTTGATCCTGGAGTTCTCGCATCCCGCATTAAAGTTTGTCGAACCGCTGTACGATTTCTATTCCTTTAAAATTCTCCCTGCCCTGGGCGAGATCGTGGCAGGTGACGCGCCGAGCTATAAATATCTCGCCGAATCCATTCGAATGCACCCGAACCAGGATGAATTGCTTAAGATGATGGGGCGCGCCGGACTGGAAGACAGCCACTACTACAACCTGGCGGCCGGCATTGTGGCGCTGCATATCGGTTACAAATATTAGCTTTCTTGTACTCGAAAAAAATTACTTATTATAATAATATCAAATAGTTAGGCGACTCCTTGTTTTCAGAATTACTTCTCAAGCCGGTTGAAAACCTCATTAACCGGGGCATCGCACAATCCACTGAAGCCGCGAAACTGTGCGCGGAATTGGACGGGAGAAGCATAAGCGTCGTCGCAGACATACAGCCATTGAGAATCCCGTTGAATCTGAGAACTGCCGCGAGCGATGGTCAGATCTACATATCCGCCGGTGGTGATGACCGCGCTGATGTCGAAATAGCCGGGACCATCCTGGAACTGAACCGCATGATGTTTTCAGAGTCCCAGATGCCGCTGCGCGAGGGCCGGGTCAGAGTTCATGGTGACGCCGACATCGCGGAGCAGTTCCGCACGTTATTTCTTTTGGCGCGACCAAATCTCGAGGAAGATTTGGCCGAACTGGTGGGTGATGAAGCAGCACCCCAGATCACCAGGGCTTTCAGGAATATTCGCAACTTCGCAGCTGATACGCTGCAAGATGTCGCCGAGCAACTTTCCGGCTATTTGAAAGAGGACGGGAATCATCTTCCTACACCGACCGAGACCGAGCGATTTTTCGGCGATGTCGATGAACTATCCAACGATTTTGCCCGCATTGAAGCGCGACTTTCCCGCATCAGGGAAAAACTGGAAAAAAATGATCAGGATAAGGATTAGTCGATCGTGATGCGTTTTCGTCTGTTATTGCGGCTAATCGACATTCAACGAGTCTTGGTCCGCCACAGTCTGGAGGATTTCATCACCTCTGCGCATTTGTTCCGGCCGCTCCGCTTTCTATTTTATCTATCACCTTCCGTCTGGATCGCCCGTAAGCCAACGGAGCCTCGCGGTGTACGCATTCGTAAGGCGCTCGAAGAATTGGGGCCAATTTATGTGAAGTTCGGCCAGTCCGTCTCGACGCGTCCCGATTTATTGCCACCGGACATCGCGACGGAACTCGCAAAACTTCAGGACCAAGTGCCGCCATTTTCTGGCGACGAGGCACTGGCGGCAATCGAGTCGGCGTTCGGCGAACCGGCCGCCTCGATTTTCGCTTCATTCGATACCGAGGCACTGGCCGCGGCCTCGATCGCTCAAGTCCACGTGGCCCAGTTACCCGATGGACAGGAAGTTATCGTAAAAATTCTACGGCCGAATGTTCAGGCGGATGTTGAACGTGATCTTGAGGTTTTGCTGGCCATTGCCCGTTTGGCCCAGCGTTACTGGGTGGACGGACGCAGGTTGCGCCCGGTGGAAGTTGTCGCTGAATATGAAAAAACTGTGCTAAACGAACTGGATTTACTGCGCGAGGCGGCTAATGCCGCGCAATTGCGGCGTAACTTTCCGGACTCATCACAGATCTATGTACCCCGCGTATATTGGGATTATTGCCGGCCGCAGGTCATGGTCATGGAACGCATTCACGGTATTCCCGTGAACGATATTGAAAGCCTGCGGAGCCATGGTGTGAATTTCGCCAAGCTCGGTGCAAATGGCGTCGAGATATTTTTTACGCAGGTATTCCGCGACAATTTTTTCCATGCCGACATGCATCCCGGAAATATCTTCGTTGAAGTCAACGATCCTGAAAATCCGCGTTATGCGGCCGTGGATTTTGGCATTGTCGGTACACTGGAAGATCGCGACCGCAGGTACCTGGCGGAAAATTTTCTTGCGTTCTTTGAGCACGATTATCGCCGGGTTGCGCAGTTGCACGTGAACTCGGGTTGGGTTCCCGCCGGCACCCGCGTCGATGAACTTGAATCGGCAATCCGCACCGTCTGCGAACCCATCTTCAACAAGCCATTGAAGGACATTTCGTTCGGCCAGGTGCTACTGCATCTTTTCCAGGTCGCTCGCCGTTTCGATATGGAAATTCAGCCACAGCTGATCCTGCTACAGAAAACGCTTGTGCAGATCGAGGGCCTGGGACGGCAGCTTTATCCGGAACTGGATTTATGGGAGACCGGACAGCCGGTATTGAAGAAATGGATGAAGCAGGAAACCAGTCCGAAGAGGACCATCAAGCATATTCTGCAAGATCTGCCGGAAATTCGTTATACGCTGGAGCGCCTGCCATCAGTGGCCCGCAAGCTCGTAGATCAGGTCCTGGACACGGCAGGACAGTTACCTATCCCGGACCGGCAGACACTGTATCGCCGCGATCTGCGGCAGTATCAACTGATCGGCGGTGCTGCAGCACTAATTGCCGCGGCCCTGATGATCGGCCTGGCAGCCGAACCTGCCTGGGTGGGCTGGCTGGTTGGTGCGGTCGGATTAGTCGCCCTTTTTCTCGGGCGGCCAAGACCGCCCGTGAAGCGGAATCGTTATTAGCCCAACTGATCCAGGACGTTCGGATCTTCGTGGTCGAGAACCGGCATTTCCGGAACAGGAAACAGGTGGTTATATTTCAGACCGCTGCCGGTATTGAACAAGACGATTCGTTCGTTTCTATCCAGCCACCCCTGGTCCGCCAGTTGCTGAGCGGCTTTCCAGACGGCGCCAGATTCCGGGCAGGCGTAAATTCCCTGTTGCCGAGCCAGTTCGCCGACGCCCTCGAGCAGTTCCTCGTCCGACACCGCGACGGCCGTACCATTGCTTTCCTGCAAAACTTTCAGCATCAAAAAATCGCCGATCGCCTTCGGTACGCGTAATCCCGCGGCAACGGTGAACGCATCAGGCACCATTTCGGCATGCTCGGCTCCGGCTTCGAACGCGGCGACGATAGGCGCACACCCGGCAGCCTGCACGACGACCATACGAGGTCGCGCCGCGCCAATCCAGCCCAGCTGTTCCATCTCGTCAAAGGCCTTCCACATGCCGATCAATCCCGTCCCACCGCCGGTCGGATAGAAAATCACGTCAGGTAGTTGCAGTTGCTCGGTGCCACTGGCGTCCGCCAGGTCGAAGGCCAGTTCATAGCCCATCGTCTTTTTGCCCTCTATGCGAAAGGGTTCCTTCAGCGTGGACAAATCAAACCAGCCAAAGCGCTCGCAGGCCTGTGCGACGAGCTTTCCGCAATCACTGATCAATCCATTGACGAGATAAGTATTGGCGCCACCGACCACTGACTCGATGATGTTCGCCGGCGGCGTGTCTTCCGGCATGAACAAATGGCAGGGGATGCCGGCTTGCGCCGCATAGTAGGTCGCG
>PVMK01156212.1_pt1 | contig 22369 bp, 22 predicted proteins | sample 1853481 | NCBI WGS metagenome assembly PVMK01 (sample SAMN08533507, study PRJNA380276) | Marine sediment metagenome, whole genome shotgun sequencing project. | reverse complement strand
GCTGTTGTTTTTTCTTGTTACGGTGATCAAGCTCGATCCGCTGGCGGTCGGTGCGTTGATCTTTGTCGGCAAGATAATTGATGTGCTGACCGATCCACCGGTCGGGGCACTTAGTGACAGGACTCAATCAAAATACGGGCGGCGGCGGCCATGGTTGCTCGGTTCATCTTTTGCCTGTGGTATCGCCTTCGCGTTGCTGTTTAATATTCCTGACGTCAGCGTCGCGGGCACTTATATATATATGGTGTTTGCGCTAGCCCTTTACGCTGTTTCCTATACGGCATTCCAGGTGCCGTATATGGCGATGCCGACCGAGATGACGGATGATTATCATCAGCGCACCAAGATCATGTCATGGCGGGTTGTATTTATGTCTGTCGGTGGTGTGGTGGGTGGTGGAGCTTTCGCCGCACTTGCCAAGTATTTTGGTGGGGATAGAGCGGGTTACGGTACAGCCGCCATCTGGTTCGGTGCATTTATTTCACTGGCAATGTTTGCAACATTTTTCTTTACGGCCCGGAGTCGGCAAACAGTCGCAGCCAAAGGGCAGGATGAAATTCCTCTGCGGCAGCACATCGACTGGCTGTTACAGAACAGGCAGCTCATGATACTGATGGGCACCAAGGTTTTTATTTACCTGGGTGTTTTTGCCAGCCTGACGACCGCATTGTTTTTCTTTAAAAGCGTACTCAAGCTGGATGAGACGGTGTTCTTCATGGTCTTTGGTGCACAGATGGCGACCACTATCGCTTTCATGCCGGTCTGTAACTGGTTGTCTAAAAAAATAGGTAAAAAGCCCGCCTATGTTATTTCATTGGTCGGATTTTGCCTGGTTGTCGCCACCTGGTTGCTCGCATCACCGAGTGAGCCGACGCCCTTGCTGCTCGCACGTGCCGTACTGCTGGGGGCATTCGGTGCCGGGGCGCACTTATATGGGCAGTCCATGCTGATCGATACGTTCGCACTGGATTACCAGCTAACCGGGCAACGCCGGGAAGGTGTGCTGGCTGCATCCTTTAGTTTGGTAGAAAAAATGTGCATGGCGCTGGCGCCTTTTATTGTTGGGTTCCTGCTAAGCACACTGGGCTTTAATAAAGAGTTGGATCCTACCGCTGACCAGTCCGCTTCTGCGGTGATGGCTATCTATATTGGCTTTGTGGGTATACCCATACTCTGCCAGATAGGCTCATTAACGCTGTTGAAGTTTTACCACCTGAATGAGGCAGATTTGCAGGTGGCTGATCAGGCCAGCTAGCTTCAGGCCGGATTTGCGTGCAGCCTAATACGGTGCTCTGTTAACGAAACTTTGTAATACAGCTATGGTTTGTCGTTGCTGTTCCTCGCGTGAGATCGTAGCGGTGATATCGATGTTGCCAAAGCTGCCAAACTGGTAGTGGTCGCCACCTTCTATTGCTGTAAATTCGGTGTGTTTCGGCAGTCGCTCGTAAGATGCTTCGAATTCCGCTTTGCGCGTAATGAAATCATGGGTGCCATACAGCATGGCGACCGGTAGCGTACTGTCCGGTAATGCGTGCATGCCTGAGGGGTAAGAGGCCATAAAGAACAGGCCCTTGACCCTGCCCGGATTTTTAAATACCCAGGCGGCGGCCATGGCACCGCCCATCGAGTGACCGCCAATGATCCAGCGTTTGATGTCCGGGTATGCCGCCATGATTTTCCCGGCACGATCGGCATCCAGTACGGCAAGCCGCAGTGGCATGTTGGGGATAACAACGAGGTTGCCGGCTGCCGCCAGCGGCCGCATGACCGGTACATAGGCGCAGGAGTCACAGCGCCCGCCAGGGTAAAGAATGATGCCGGACTGCGGGGTATTGCTACCGGGCGCAATGATGATGTTTTTGCCCAGGGTGACTGAGGATTTGTAATCGGGCACGAGTGCTTCGAGGGCATGTTCGTACGCATTGGCCGTGCCGAGCGTGGTTTTAAGGCGGGTATAAAATGAGCTCATAGAGTATTGCCCTGTAGCGACCAGCCATAATCGTATAATAAAGGGTGCGGCAAGGCAGTTTGCGCCCGATGGGCGCCGGATCGGCCTTGTCGGCCGACCGCTGCTTGCCTCTGTTGTGGCGTTGGGTTATTGGCAGGGTGCGGCAAGGCAGTTTGCGCCTGATGGGCGCCGGGGCCGGCCTTGTCGGCCGACTGCTGCTTGCCTCTGTTGTGGCGTTGGGTTATTGGCAGGGTGCGGCACGGCAGTTTGCGCCTGATGGGTACCGGACCGGCCTTGTTGGCCGACCGCTGCTTGCCTTTGTTGTGGCGTGGGGTTTGTGGCTAAGGCTTATCATAGGGTCATTGCCTGAAGTATTTTTTTGATCCTGTTTTTTCATAGGATCGCGCATGTTAATTGAAAGATGTGAGCTATATGACTAACCCGATAAAAATTGAAATTGTCTCGGACCCTGTGTGCCCCTGGTGTTATGTGGGCAAACGACGGTTGGAGGCTGCTATTTCACAGCGCCCGGAACTGGATGTTGAGGTGACATGGCAGCCGTTCCAGCTGAGCCCGGATATGCCGCGTGAAGGACGAAAAAAACTCGATCATTACCGCGAGATTTTTGGTGAAGAGCGTGCCGAGATGATTATGGGCAGTATGAAAGATACCGGTATAGAAGAAGGAATTGCCTTCGGTAATGATCCTGATGCGATATCGCCGAATACCTTGTCAGCCCATGTGTTAATGCTGTGGGCACATGACGATGAACATGTCGATGCGAACGAACTGGCGGAAAAGCTATTCCATGCGCATCACGTGACTTGTGAAAATATTGGTGATCATGCGGTGCTTCTGAGGATCGCACGTGAGGTCGGCATGGATGAATCGGGGCTGGCTGAAAAGCTGCAGGCGGGCACAGATGAAGATAAGGTTGCCCAATTGGTTCAGGAATCGGCTGCACGGGGTGTCTCGGGCGTGCCATTTTTTATTATCAATGGTCGTTTTGGGTTGTCGGGCGCTCAGCCTGCTGACTCTCTGGTTGCAGCGCTTGATCAGATAGCTGCAGAAGATACGAACCAGACCTAGCCCTGGCGAGAAAGTCACTGCCGCGTGGCTGGGTGTATTCCTTATTTGCCCGATCAGAGCGCGGTTGTGCGCTACTATAGACAGATGATCAGGAAAACTATCACCATGCCTTTAGTGGCTGTATTTGTGCTGTTCAGCACGCTATTTGCAATGCCTCAATTAACTTTTGCGCAGGCCGGTGCCGAGTTTGCGCAATCGGGTGCTGAGCGCACCTCTGCACTGCGTGCTGATATTAATATGGAGCAGCAGCGTTTGGTGATTCTGCGAGATGAGTTGGCGCTGCGTATAGAAATATTTGAGAAATTTACAGCCGATGGCGCAGAAATCGAAGTGCAGCGCGATGCAATCATTGCTGAGCTTGACTCGACTGAACTGGGTCTGGAGGAAGCAGCTGCCAGGCAGTTACAGGTTGTCGAACTTAACGAGCGCCTTGCGCAAGAGAAGCGTAAGGCTGATCTAGTCTTTTCAGGCAACAAAAGCTACCCGTACAGAGATACAGGTAATTGAGAGCAAGCTCGAAAAAGATACAACAGCACTTGCGAAATTGCTGGGTGAGGAAGCAGGATGCAGCTGGGGGTGAATGCTCCTGGCACGGTGTCAGTGGATGTGCCGTCAGTCGAACCTGCGCTGCCTGCAAAGCAAAGTATTACAGGTGCTTTGCCTTTGGCAGGATTGCTTCCAGAGCCGAGTGCAGAGCCTAAAGTTGTAAATAGCTTAGGGAAAATTAGTCTTGCGGAAACCGCGCAACAAATTCAGGCTCGCCAGCAGGCTGCCAAATTATCTGCTGAATCGCTTAGTGCAGAACAGCGACTGGTTGAATTTGTAGATCTGAAAGAAGCATTACAGGAACAGATAAGTCTGGAGAAAAATCAGGAAGCGCTGGCACAAGAAGCTAAAGAAACACTGAATGAGGAACTGGCTTCTATAGAGAAAAATATTGTTGTATTAGCCGCCTCAGGGGCAGAGGAAGAAAAACTGGCAGCAGAGCAGAAGCGTCTTGTGGGAGTGCAGGAGATGTTGGCTATGGTGGCTGAATCAGTGGAAGGGCGCGTGGAACGGCTGAGCTATTTGCGTGCGCGCATGGATGCCTATGAGAATACACAAGCAGAAATTTTTCTTGAGGTTGAAGAGTCGCGACAAGCAGCAGAAGATGCCCGTGAACGAAGTTTGTGGCTGAGTAGCGCCGCTAATCCTGCCAATATTTTTCGCTGGGCCAGGGTGCGAGGGCCGGGGATCTTGCTGGTGCTCGGTGTCATGCTTGTGATTCTATTTGCGATCCGTTTTTCAGCGCGCCGCGTGATCCGTCTCCTGGTTAAGAATGCATCAAAGGGTGTTCCTGTCCGGGGACAGCGTGCCGATACATTGGCAGCGAGCTTTAGTGGGGTCATTACAGGTATTTTCGTCCTGATTACGATCATGATCGTTTTGCAGGAGGCGGGTGTGGATATCACCACGGTGCTGGGTGGTGCTGCCATACTGGGTGTTGCTGTCGCGTTCGGCGCGCAGAATCTTATGCGGGATTATTTTAATGGCGTCATGATCCTGCTGGAGGATCAGTATGGCCTGAATGATCTGGTTGCGATAAATGGAGTCGAGGGCAGAGTAGAGCGCGTCAACATGCGCACCACCGTAGTCAGGGATCTGGAAGGGCGCCTGCATTTTATTCCCAATGGTTCGATAACGCTGGTGACAAACCGTTCCTATGAGTGGGCTCGTGCGAAATTTGATATTCCGGTGCCTTACAGTTGCGATGTCGACCGGGTTATGGAAATTTTGATGGATGAAGCCACGCTGTTTTGTCAGGACATGGAATACACACCCGCTGTGGCAGATAAACCGGAAATGCTGGGTGTTAATGAATTTGCCGAGTCCGCAATCATTATTCGCTTTGTGATAAAGACGGTTGCAGATATGCGTTTGCCGGTAAGGCGAGAAATGTTACGCAGGATTAAAAACCGCTTTGATAAAGAAGGGATATCCATTCCTTATCCTCATCGTGTCATTGTGCAGGCGAACGACTAGCTAAATCTTTCAGCAAGAATATTCGGGGCGCTGGCAATCAGTGAACTCTGGATTTACCCGATAAATTCCCGTAAACCGTGCGGCCCTGCCCGCAATAATCTGATCCTGTTAATGCGTTATATAGTATTGCAGATTTTCAATCTCAAATTGTTGATCTGCAATGATGCTCTTCACAAGGTCGCCTATAGAAACTATCCCGATGATTTTTTTATGATCCAGAATAGGTAGATGGCGGCTCCGTTTATCGCTCATTAGTGCCATACATTCCTGCACTGTCTGATCGGGTCGTGCACAAAGTACTCTGTGTGACATGATTTCGCTGACTTTGGATTCTCTGGATGACCGGCCTTCAAGTGCGACTTTGCGTGCGTAGTCACGCTCGCTAATAATGCCTACCAGCTTGTCATTATCCATCACGAGGAGTGCGCCCACACCTTTCTCGGCCATGATTTTGAGGGCATCCAGAATAACTTCGTCCGGGCTGACCGACCAGACTTCGGATCCCTTATCGCGCAGAATTTCAGCTATTGTTTGCATACAGTCGCCTCCGCAGATTTTTTATTATTATCTATAGCTTCATAATATACCGCAGCAGACTGATATATATGTATATTTTTTTGAGACTAAATCTAAAAATTACTTGGCGGCCAAAGGCACGGTATCGAGCACCCAGTTCTTTGATTGCCTGCGCCCGGGGCAGGGGACGGCGTAAGCAATGTCCCCGGTATTTTGCCTGAGCTGGCGGGTATCAATGCGCCACCCTTGAGCATCCCATTCCTTCAGGTGTTTGCGATAGCGCAACACCATTTCATCACCTTCGGTGAGGAGTTCCTTGTTGTTGGTGTTGGGGGTGCGCAGCGGCCAGAGATTTTCGAGGATAGCAACATCTTCGAGGGCGACCCGGCGATTGATTTCAGTAACCTTTTCGTCGAGGTCGGGCTCCAGCATGCAATTCCGCAGGTTGACCAGGTAAATGCGTGTGCAATTTTCATTCAGCGGCATTTCGAAGGCGTACTGGATAAATGAAGTAGTTGCGGTGAACTGGATGTCGGTAATCAATGCATTCGGGCCGTAGTACCAGGATCCGGCACGCAATTCATCCGGGTTGGAGCGCAATTCTTCGGTTTCCGCTGGTTTTTCCTGCAGTTCTCCGTACCCGACCATGAATTTCGTGCCGTAGGGTATTTCCTCGTATACAGCTGTTCCTGGATTGGGGACGGGCAGCCCCTGTGACGCATGCACGAATTCATTGTGATACGGGTCCAGGCCATTTTCGACTGAGCGCTCGTAGTAGCAATTCACATCAAATATTGATGGCTTGCTTGCTCGCCAGCCTTCAGCACCTATTTCCGGGATATCGTAAACAGGGGGGCGTTCGCTTTCGGGCAGGTCGCCGAGGAATGCCAAGATGATGCCGTAACGTTCTTCAACGGGGTATGAGTCGACCTTCGCACGGCCTGGCGGGTTGCCTTTTTGCATCGACGGAATTTTGACGCAGCGCCCCGACCCTTCGTATTGCCAGCCATGGTAGGGGCAGACGATATGATCGTCCTCCACCCAGCCCTTGCTTAAAGAACCACCGCGGTGAACGCAAGTGTCGCTGAGGACATGCGCTGTACCTGATGAGTCGCGAAAGGCTACAAATTGCAGCCCGAGTCCTTTCAGGCGCAATGGTTTATCGGTCAGTTCCTCACTGCTGCACATCGGGTACCAGAAATTGATATACATCGTTCAGCGACCTATATGATTTAGCCTTTAGCGGGTATTAGCGGGACCGAATCAAGCACCCAGTTTTTGGATTCACGGCGATCCGGGCAAGGTATAGCGTAGGCAACGTCACCTTCGTTGTCCGCCATTTGCTCCATATCTATGCGCCAGCCGTTTTCTTCCCATTTTTTCAGGTGCTCGCGGTATTTTATTACCGCGGCATCGCCCGGGGTCATCAGTTCTTTCGTTAGTGTGTCGGGCGTACGTTTCGGCCAGAGGCCTTCGATGACGATCTGATCCTCACCCGCAACTTTCATGAACGAGTCATTCATGAAGCCATTCACGGACGGGTCCAGATTATTGTTACGCATGTTGACAAAGAATATGCGTGTACCATTTTTGCTCAATGGTGCTTCATAAAAGTACTGGATAAAGCTGTTGTTGCCTGGAATATGAATGGCAGTGATCAACGCATTGGGCCCCGTGTGCCAGCTGCCCGCACGCAATTCACCTGTTGTCGCCCGTTCCACGACCTGGTCGTGGGATTCCTTGTCCGTAAGTTCACCAAACAAAGCTTCGAATTTGCTGCCCCATTCACCGGTCTCAATGGTCAGACGATCTTCGTCCAGTCTGGGAGCGCCCTGAGCGGGGTGCACGAATTCGTTATGCACCGGGTCCATGCCATTTTCAATTGAGCGTTCGTAATAAGCGTCCAGCTCGAAAGTCAGCGGGCCGCTAAATTGCCAGCCTTCCAGGCCAAACTCTTCTACGAGATGCAGGGGTGGGCGTTCTGCTTCTGGCAGATCACCCAGGAATGCAAAGACGATGCCGTATTTTTCCTGTACCGGGTAGCTGTCAACTTTTGCCCGGCCGGGAGGATTGCCTTTTTGCATTGAGGGGATCTTGGTGCATTTGCCTGCGCCATTGAATTCCCAGCCATGATAGGGGCACTGAATATTGGCGCCGATGACCTTGCCTTTGCTGAGCGAGCCGCCACGATGTATGCAGGTGTCTGCCAGCACATGAGCAGCGCCTGCCTCATCCCGAAAGGCTACCAGGCGGACGCCTAATAATTCGGCGCGGCGTGGGTTTTCTTCGTTGAGTTCTTCGACGGTGCAGATTGGGTACCAGAAATTGATGTACATCTATAGAGTGCCTTTCCTTAATGCTGGAAGATTATCAGAGCAATACGGCGCACCGCCAGTTATCGCCTGGTATGTGGTGGCCAAAATTGGGGCGCTAGTATAAATGAGTCAGGCTGCCGCGCCTAACATTAGGGCATAAATATGCCTGGAAGCAGGTTTTTTGGCTGCTGTCCCGGTTAATCGCAAAAACTGTCAGGACTACATGGGGTGTCTCGAAGTGCTGTCTGGCCCGATCGAAGCAGAATTGGTAGCGGCCGGGCTGGATAGAAGTCGATATAGTGCGGTGCTTTCATACATATGTCACGATATACACATGCCTTTCCGATTGGTGTTCAACCGCCTGAAATTAACCCGATGAATTTACCGGGTGGACAGCCATCTGCCGTACCCATTTTGGCTCATCGTGGCTATGCGGCTCGTTTCCCGGAGAATACACGCGAGGCTATTGCTGCTGCCGTTGATGCGGGTGCCCGTTGCATAGAATTTGATATCCAGTTGTCCGCCGACAAGGTCCCCTTCCTGTTACATGATGAGGATTTCGTGCGTACCGGTAATCTTGCCAAACGCATATTCGATCTTGATGCGACGCAAGTCGCGGCTATAGCTGTCGGCGAGTCAGCACGATTTGGCGCAGCCTTTGGTGGCGTTCGGCCACCCCGCTTGTCCGAAATAGTTGATGATCTTGTGGCATGGCCATCTGTTACCGCATTTGTCGAGCTGAAACGGCAGAGCATTAAGCACTTTGGGCGGGATGCTGTACTCGATGCTGTTTTGCCGCTGTTGCAACCAGTGCTTGAGCGTTGTGTCATTATTTCCTTCGATCCTGAGGTGGTGCTCGAGGCTCGTCAGCGCACGGGTTGCCGAATTGGCTGGGCATTGTCGGCCTGGAACAGCACCACGCAGCAGCAGGCCACGAGCCTTGCTCCGGAGTTCCTGTTTTGTAATGTCAGGCGATTGCCACCTGTAGCTAAGGCTTTGTGGGAGGGACCATGGACCTGGGTGGTGTATGAAATAACTGAGCCTGTGCAGGCACTTGAATTGCTACGTCGTGGTGTAGGGATGATCGAAACCATGGCCTGTGCCGAGCTGGCCGCCGGGCTTGCCGAAGGGAGGGATTCGTGACTGACCGCCACTATGATGTTGTTGTTGTCGGAGGCGGAATTAATGGTGTGGGTGTTGCCCAGGCTGCCGCAGCGGCCGGCCATTCGGTTTTGTTGCTCGAAAAGCAGGGGCTGGCAGCGGGAACCTCCAGTAAATCCAGCAAGCTGATTCACGGTGGTCTGCGCTATCTCGAAAGTTATGAATTTGGCCTGGTGCGCGAAAGTCTCGAGGAACGCGAGCTGCTCTTAAAGCTCGCACCTGAGTTGGTTCGATGGCAGGATTTTTGTGTGCCTTTGTATAAAGAGACCCGACGTTCGCCGTTGTTACTACGCACAGGGCTGAGTCTTTATTACCTGTTGAGCGGGCTGGATGCGGATGCAAGCTTTGCTTCCTTGCCGCGCAGGCTATGGGATCAGCTGGATGGATTGCGTACTGATGGGTTGCGTGCCGTATTTACATATAAGGATGCACAAACGAACGATGCCTTGCTAACCGCAGCAATTATGCGTTCAGCTCAGTCGCTCGGGGCAGAACTTGCCTGTCCCGCACAGTTCTGTGGTGCGGTGCTATCTGCCAATGGTTGCCATATAAAGTATAAGACGGGTGATCAGGAGCGGAGTTGTACCGCTGATGTGCTTGTTAATGCAGCGGGTCCCTGGGCAAATGATGTTGTACAGCTTATTAACCCGCAACAGGCGGGTATTCCTGTCGAACTAGTGCAGGGTACACATATAGTATTGCCGGAAAGTAAGGTCAAAATGTCGGGCAATTATTTTTTCTATGTCGAAAGTGTTCGTGATGGTAGGGCCATATTTGTTATGCCCAGGGAGGGTGGCATTTTGATTGGTACAACTGAGACTCGCTACCGTAAAAATCCTGATCAGGTGTGTCCGCTGCCGGCAGAAGAGTCTTATCTGCTCGGCGTGTTGCACCATTATTTCCCTTCACTGGGCCATCTGAATCGTACTGATCTTAGCGGTGCATGGGCGGGTCTGAGGGTATTGCCGGGTGGTGCCGGGCATGCTTTCCATCGGTCACGTGAAACAATATTGCATCCTGATCGTCGTGACCGGCCCAGAGTGCTGACGATCTATGGAGGTAAGCTCACGTCCTATCGGGCGACAGCTGAAAAAGTGATTGAGAGGATTCGCCCATCGTTGCCGGATCATTCCCCGCTGGCCAGTACGCGTGAACTTTTATTAAGCCCGGAGTGACATCAGGCGTGTTTCTGAATCTTTGATGGATGTGGCTGCTACAAATTTTTATCTATGTCTCGATCAGGGCGGGCATGCTTCGCGCGCTATTATCTTTGATAGTCGCGGGCAAATACATGCACAGGCATTTTGTAATATCGCTACTCATCGCGAAGGTGTCCGGGTAGAGCATGACCCTGAACAGATAGTAGCATCGCTGCGTGCAGCAGCAGCTGAGGCGGTGGGTCAGCTGGGTTCATCCGCTGTTTATCTGGTCGCCGCCGGGCTTGCGACGCAGCGTTCCAGCATTGTTTGCTGGGAACGTGACAGCGGCACCGCTGTTTCGCCGGTTATATCCTGGCAGGACACCCGGGCAGCAGCATGGATGGAGACATTTGTCAGTGAACAATCTCGTGTACATGCCATCACGGGGCTGGTTCTGTCGCCGCATTATGGCGTGAGCAAATTGCACTGGTGCCTGCAGAACCTGCCCGCAGTTAAACAAGCGTACAACCAGAAGAACCTTGCTTTCGGACCGCTCGCATCCTATCTGGCGCACCAGTTGTCGGATCAGTCGCCGCTGCTGGCAGATCCGGCCAATGCATCGCGCACGCTGTTATGGGATCGGCAGGCTCGCGACTGGTCGCCAGAATTGCTGCAGCTTTTTGACGTGCCGCGTGAGTGTTTGCCGGACTCGGTGCCAAGCAAACATGACTGGGGTAATTTGCAACTCGATGATTTAAAGCTGCCGCTGGACATAGTTACCGGCGACCAGTCCGCTGCATTATTTGCCTTTGGTGACCCGGACCCGGCCACTGTCTATATCAACATGGGTACCGGAGCCTTTTTACAACGGGTTACTGATAATGATTTGACAGATACAGGCCATTTGCTGGCAAGCGTGGTTTATCAGGATGAATACTCCAGTACCAGCGTTATCGAGGCGACGGTAAATGGTGCCGGCAGTGCCATCAATAGTATTGCGCACGAACTGGCCATAAATAATGTAGAACTAAAAGCCAGCTCGGGTGCATGGCTGGAATCATTTTCGGGCGAACTGCTATTCCTGAATGCAGTCTCTGGTCTTGGTTCGCCCTGGTGGTTAGCGGATGTACAATCACGTTTTGCTGATGGCGATGTTGGTGCGGCAAGTGATGCCGATAAAGTAGCCGCGGTATTAGAAAGCATCGTATTTTTATTGGCGACTAATCTTGCAGCAATGAGAGCAACCCAGGGTATACCTGAACGCCTGCTTGTGACGGGTGGATTGGGTGCAGTGGATCCGTTGTTGCAGAGGCTGGCAAACCTTAGTCAGATGCCGGTGGAGCGGGCGAAAAGTATTGAGGCGACCGCCCGGGGGCTGGCATGCCTGCTTGCAGGAGTGCCAGACAACTGGCCCTTGTGTCCGGGATTGATGAAGCATTTTTGCCGCAGACCGATGCGGGATTGCTGGCGCGCTTCAGGCGCTGGCGGCAGTTGATGCCACAATTGCCGCCAGCTTGATTTGTTGCAGGTTATTTACTGGCTGTCTGTGTGTGATTGTCTGATGCAAGGGTATTTTGTTTGTGTTGTTCCTGATCCGGTATGGGGTGATTAAACGTGATGAGTGTTATGGCAGGTAAAAGAGTTGTAGTTGTATTGTCTGGATTGATGGTTGCCATAGTGTCGGCATCCGTAACTGTCAGTGCGGCCACAAATGGCAACGATGAGGGAAATGCAGATCGCGGTCGTGAGCTTGCATCTGCCTGTGCCGCCTGTCACGGGCCTGATGGCAATAGTCCGTCACCGGCATTCCCGATTATTGCCGGGCAGCACCAGGAATATCTTTACTCCGCACTCAAGGCATATCAGGACCGTGGCCGGGATAATGCCATCATGAGCGCCACAATTGTCGGGATGAACGATCAGCAATTGCAGGATCTGGCGGCATGGTTCGCGAGCCAGAAAGGACTGGGTGCTGGTCAGGATCAAGGTGAGCAATTGCTCCAGCAGCAAGGAGAACAGCCGGGGGGCGGTGTTGCCGCAGCGGCAACGGCTAGCGGTGCGCTGCTTGCGGAAGGTGGGTCAGAGCTTGATATAGCTGAGTCTGATACACAGGCAACGGGATCTGCCCGATGCTTCGCTGTGTCCAGACGAAGAATCTGTGACCACGGATTCTGACCACGATGGCCTGGCAGATGGTTACGATGCGGCGCCCAATGATGCCAATGAGTTCGTGCTTGATACCAATGGCGATGACCGCTATGAAATCTGCAATATTCAGCAGTTGCAGGCCATCCTTACTTTGGGTGTGGCAGATCGTACGGCGACCGGACTGGGTCAGAGTGTTCGCATGGCCCGTGATTACGAGCTTGTGCACAACATTGATGCCGCAGCAATAACTAACTGGCAGCCGATTGGTAATTGCGGCCCAACTGGTAACTGCATGAACGACCTGGACAAGTACGGCTTTAAGGGCAGCTTTGATGGTCGTGGGCCATGTGATTAGCAACCTTGTGATTGATGCGCCAGACGTTGGTGGGGTTGGGTTGTTCGGCGTGATCTCCAGCGGCAAGGTCGTGCGTAATATTGAATTGCGTAATGCGAAGGTTAACGGCAGAGCCGGTACAGGGGACTATAGTGGGTTCAAATTTTGGTACCGTATATAACTGTCACTCGGTCGGTGGTGAAGTAACGGGGATGTACGCAATTGGTGGTCTCGTGGGTGCTAATGCTGGCAATATTTCTTACAGTCATGCTGAGGTTAATGTAAAAGGTCAAATGGCAGCCGGTGGCCTGGTTGGTGATCAAAATGCCAACGTATTTTCCAGTTATGCGACCGGCAAGGTTGTGGCAGACCGCGGCGCGGGAGGTCTTGTTGGTTTGAACACGCGTGGTCGTGTTATTAGCAGTTATGCAGCCGGCACGGTTAGCGGTGGCAAGGATGTCGGTGGCCTGGTCGGGCTGAATACTGACGCATTGCTGGTGAATAGTTATGCCACCGGGATGGTTACAGGGACCGAATTGAATGCGGGTGCACTCGTCGGATTTAATTCGATGAGTCGCATTCGTAATGCTTATGCGACGGGCAGTGTGAACGGAAGTGCGGCTGCAGGTGGCATTGCGGGTAACAATAACGGGGTGATATTCCAGAGTTATGCCAATGGTCGTGTGTCGGGCAAAAGTGATACCGGTGGGTTGGTGGGCAAAAATGCCGATGGCACTGTGGAGGCGAGTTACTGGAATATTGACTCTACAGGGCAAAAGCAGGCCTCCGGTACGATTGAGGGTGACTTTAGTGATACTACCCGTGTCAATGAAAATGGCCTGAAGCAACTGAATGGCGATGTGACAGGATGGGCTGCTGCCGATATGTCTGTAGCGCGATCTGAACCAGAGTTGTGGTTTTGTGATATTGATGGCAGTGGCGAAGTGGAAACGTCGGAGCAGATCGCCAGCAATTATGCATGGGACATGGGCACTGAATCTGAGTTGCCGGTGCTAAGCTGTCCGCCCGGCGGCATCGATCGGCAACGTCGGTGAGGGAGAGAACCAGGGGAATGAATAATGATTAAAAAAATGCAACAACCAGGCAGGTTTGTACCAGGTATTTTACTGGTGGGAGTCTTTCTTCTTGGCACTATGTCGATTGGTGCACGCGAACTGCCGGAGTCGACCGCTGTACCGTTCGAGCGTGGTGATATTTTTGTGGCCGCGACCGTGATGGATGACCTGAATGATGATCACGCCGGCACGGGTCGTATTTTGCAATATGATGCAAACCTGCAATTGAAAGGTACCTTGTGGGTGGAGGGTACTCGGCACAAAATCGGCGGACTGGCCTTCGACAGTGAGGGCGTCCTGTGGGGCTTTGCTCAACTAACCCCGGCTATCCTTCAATTCACACCCGAGGCCAAACAATTACCGGTGCGTAAGTGGTCAGACAGGTCATTCAGTAGTGTAACTTTTGCGCCGGACGGCAGCTTATATTTCGGCGAGCACCTGGCCGGCACCAGCACGTCGGCCGGGCCCAATTTATCGACCACATTCAGATTATTACCGGGGCGTGATGTCGTGGGCGATGGTTGGATTTTTCATTACAGCCGCGATGGCAAAGAATTGGGTCACTTTGAGACGGACTACCATCCGGTGCCGCCATTTCTTGCGATTACGAGCACTGTGCTTAGCGATGAAGGTAAACGCATGATCTATGTGTCAGAAAATGGCAATCGAATTATGCAATACGATCTTGTGAACGATAAACAATTACCGGATCTGGCGGTGTTGGGGCCCGACTCAGGTGTGCCTATGCTGCTGGTAATGACGGCCCTGGCTGACGGGCGTTTGCTGATCTCTACCAACCTGGGTTTTATAGTCATGGATCCGGATTCGGGTGAGATCCTGGATAATCGTGCGCTTGGTGGCATGGGCTGGGCTGCGTTGGCGCCTGCTGTTGATACTGAAAATATTATCGTTGGTAATTTTTTCAGCGGTGAGATTGTCAAATACGATCTGGTGAAAAGCGAGATCGTGGCCCGGGCCAATATTGGCCAGAAGAATTCTTTATCGGGTGTAGTGCAATTCCCGGGGCTGTGACCCATGCCGGCCTGGCTATGTTTTTCATACTGTTAACGTTGAACCATGCAAGCCGTAGCAGCACGGCCGGATAAAGCCTATTTCTTCCCCGTGACATCATCAAAGAATTCCTGATAGTCATCAGGAACATCTTTTTCCATCAGGTGATTCATGTACATATTGGGAGCCTGGAAGGCTTCCGCATAGGCAAGGTAGCGCCAGCCCTCCGGTTTACGGCGGAAAATGGCTGACGCCCGGTTGTCCGAGCCGAAGGGCTTGGGCTGAAACACGAGTTTCATGTCGGTGCGCATCCAGTAGCCGGCAAAGGCGAGGTCGGGAGCAAGCAGGCGCGCCTTTATAGCGTAGAAACGAACCCGAATTGCCTGGGTAATCTTCGGGCCATCCTTGGGGTCCAGGTAGGCATTCAGTTCATCCCAGCCGGTAAACCAGTTGTCCTGCTCTCCAGCCAGATAAAAAGGTTCCGCATCATCTGTGTCCCAAAGTTCTTTCAGGCTGGCTGTGTTCTGACTGTCCCAGCGTTTCTCCGTTTCTCTTAACAGCGCGGTAATTTCCGCTGTTATGTCTGTTGTTGGATTACTTGCGGGTCGCTGCGTTGCCGTTGCGGTTGATGCCAGTGCTGAGCCGGTAAGACCTGCCAGGATGCTGCGTATAAAATTTCTGCGTTGCATGAGTGATGCCTAGTTTTCGTTGGGGGCCAGTACTGATGTCAGAACTATTGCCTGTGCGTCATCAAGGTATGCATCATCTGCGTCATCGAGTTTGTTGTAGCTGATAATGCTGCGTAAGGTCTTGACGTAATCCTGACCGCGTTCCGAGTAGCTGGTTAATGCACCTGCCAGGTCGTAACCGGCGATGCGCTTATTGTCTGCACGGAGTTGGGCGCGTTTAATGCGAAATTGCAGGTAAGCGCTGTGGGTATTCAGATTGCGTGCATGTGCCTGCACAGATTGCAATGGCGCATCAAAAGCCGCGATTTTATAATCACCTTTACCACCGCGCTGCTGCTTGGGGCGGATGCCTTTGCCTCCCCAGGTCCACTGACCAAACAGGGCATTGCCTGCAGACGCAAAGCGCGATGTGCCCCAGCCACTTTCTTCCGCGGCCTGCGCAAGCACCAGTGAGGGCGGGATGACATCAACACGTGGCAGCAGAGCTTCTTCCAGTTCACTGGCGTCGGGGTAGGCTGCTATATCAAGGCCGTAGGTGGTTGCGAGTTGGTCAAGCCAGTCGCGTTCGGCAGCAGACAGATTGTTGTGCTTGGCCAATAAGGCCTGTAATTTTTCACGATCCTGCAGAATCAGTTCATTACTGCGCAGTGCAAGAGGTCCGATTGCCCGAAAGAAAATTTCCTTTTTTAATCTGACGTCTATTTCTTTAGTAGTTTTCTTACTCCACTGATCCGAAATATTGCTGATATACAGACGCGGTACAACCCGTATACCCGCCTGCCAGGCCTCTTGGGTGTAATCGAGTTGATCAAAGAGGGCGAGCGCATCCTTGTAAGTGGCTATAGGTACGACCCGAGGATTTTTCTCACCACCGGTTGCGAGCGAATAATCGGTTGCATTTACACAGGCAGAGAGCATGACCAGGGTCGCTACTGCAATCCAGCGCATTGTCAGTATCCTCATTAACAGGGTTATCGGGAGTTATTCACCTTTGTCGGCCTTAGCGTCTATGTACTTTTTAAACTCACTGTTGGTGCTGGTCATTTGTGGACCATTCCACTCGGTAGGCGCTTCCAGATATTTGGGATAGTGTTTCTCAGTGTAATCCAGAATATAACGCGGCAATTCAGTGACACCGCCCGTTAATTTCACGCACTGGCTGTGGAAGATCATTCTGCCCGGGCTATTACCCATCTCCATGAAAGGTAGCCAGTCGGCGACCCGAGACCAGGACAATGAACACTGGCCAGAAGTGATATCCGGATTTAATACATCGCTCTTGCGGCCCTGTATGCCCCAGAGTTCTGCATGGTTATCCATGTCGCCTGAGGAATAAAGTGGGTAGTCAGCCCGGTTCATCGCCGCTGGCTTGGAGATATAGAAGTCCCATTGGAAGGCAATGACATCGCCGTAGGCAATGTAGGGATAAGGCGGTGCCAAAACCGGGTTGCTTTTGCGTGAAAATACGCCATTTACCGGGTCATTGGCGATATGGAAGACTTCGACCTTTTTCCCGCCCAGCAAGGGGTTGCTCCACTCGTTGAGGATTTCACCGGTATCAGGATCCAGGTAGTAAAGGACTTCACGGTTGTATATGCGCCAGCCGTCTTCAACTTCTTCTATCCGTCCGGCGCCCAGCCCGAAGGTGCGAAAGCAGCGGTAATTACCTTCCTGCGGCACCATCGCCCAGGCCTGTCCCGGGAATGCAAAAAAGAAATCCTTGCCGCTGATGTCGCCGCGAATTTTGAGCATCGCGTTGAAGTTAGTTTCCAGATCATCGAGGTCAAGTTCCGGATCCGGTTTCTGGTCAGCATTCGCTGGCAGTTTAAGCATGCGCATTGTCATTGCGGGTAACTCCGTCTTGAAGGCAGGTCTTTGAGACTAGTGGTATATGAGGTGATTGTCATCGGGTACAAGGATTAGTCGGGTTCAGTATCCGCCATTCGGGCGCTTTCCCAGAATTTCCAGAGAAAGGCGATATAAATGCCTGAGTTGGTTTCGGCTGTGTAAAGTGAGCTGCCACGATTTCGGGCTCCCTGATACAGGCCGAACCTGACTCCGGTGCGCAGCTCAAAATCTTCGCTAAGCCTGTGTTTCACCGAAAAAGCGAGCTTGGTCCCCAGGTATCCGCCTGTGGCACGGTATTCCGGGCGCTCCGGTGTGGCATATTCAGGCGCGACGCCGTAGAAAAAATCCATATATTCATTGCCGGCCCACTCCGGTGTAATACGCGCCATAAATTCCGTTCTTTCATGGTTGACCGGCCGGACATAGCGCAGTTCGCTTGAAAAAATGAGCCCGCGCCAGGTGGGGTCGAGGCCGTCGAAGGAAAAAGCGCCGCGTGCCTGCAGTGCCAGAAAAGCGTTGCCAACCCTTGGTCCCTTCGCAAACTGGAACTCCAGTTCTGGCCCGGCTTCTGCCAACAGATCCAGGTCTGGCATGCCAGTGCGTGCGTCTACGTCATCACTGTCCACCGGGAAATTCAGGCCAAAATCAATATCCAGCTTGATACGGTCGCGTCTGAAAATACGGGTGGTTACAGGTTTATCTGTGTCATCACCCACACGTAAAAAACGGCCGCGATAAATAGGGAAGGGTAGCGGTATGATATTTATCTGTGAGTCTTCAGATGCCGGGTACGCTGGCCCATAGCGCGCAAAAGCCGCCAGATTCATTTCCCATAGTGGCTTTTCTTCCGCTATTTCATCATGTTTCGCAGGTTTATTTTCCCCTGCGGCACATAGGTTCGAGGCAGCAGAGCAAATTGCTAGCACGCATATATATTGCAGGTACTGGTGTGGCAATATTTTCATGGCTGAGTGCAGATTCACAGATAGAATAGGTGGATGCAAGAATCTTTTAAAAAAATGGCTGCGGCGGGGTTTTCATCGGCTTGCGAGCGTAATAAAAAACCGATACTCGATATCTTGCGCACTTTTTTGTCAGATGGAAATAGCGTGCTGGAGGTAGGTAGTGGGACAGGCCAGCACACTGTTTATTTTGGTGGCGATTTCCCACGGGTGAGGTGGCAACCTTCTGATACAGGAGAGTATTTGCCGGGCTTACAGACACGTCTGAAAAATGAAGGACCTGAAAATGTTCTGGATGCTGTTGATCTTGATGTGCGCATGGATCCCTGGCCAGTTGATTCCTTTGATGTAGTTTTCAGTGCTAACACTTTGCATTTTATGAGTGAGCACTGCGTAGCAGAGTTTTTTCGCGGAGTAGATCAGGTTTTGCAGTCACAGGGTTATCTGCTGGTTTATGGGCCATTTAACTACGGAGGTGAATTTTCCAGTGTGAGTAATGCTGATTTCGATGGCTGGTTAAGGAGCAGTGATCCGGAACGGGGCATACGTGATTTTGAATGGGTTTGTGAGTTGGCGGAGCTTCGTGGTTTGCAGTTGCTACAGGACTTCAAGATGCCTGCCAATAATCAGGCTTTGCTTTGGCGTAAAGTAACCGGGCTATGACACGTTGCGACAAGACATGTTTAGCGAAGGCTGCAATACTAGTCGCAACAGTAAAAGCCATAGAGGCATAGGACATACCCGTGAAAATATTGCATCTGATCGAAAAAGGCGCCGGCCTGAATCAGGCTCCGAATGGTTACCTGGAAAGCTTTATGTGGTTGCTGGACGGCGAAGAACAGTCGGCTGACTATGTTGCGCTACATAAACAGAAATCCCAGCGCTCCTGGAAAGGTGGTCGTATTTTGGGTGTGCGTGAAGCTACTGAAGAAGAATTAACGACTTATATTGATGGGGCGGCGAGCAAGAAAGGTCGCCTGATTGTTCAATTTGAACCCATTCGTGAGTACAACGGTCGGCCTGGCGTCCCTTGGGGCGGCAGTCGCCGCGGCACGATGGCCTATAAGAGTCTTGAAATTTGTGATGACAGTGATGCTGAACAATTGCTGAATTAGAGTGTCGGGCCTGAATGGCGAGTTGAAAAATAACTGGCAGGAGCCGAACTATTCCTCGGTCACCTTTGTTTTGTCTCCAAAAACTGTTGGTGGCGTTCTTCCAGTTCCAGCCAGCGATTGGTTTGTAACTCAAGATTAATATTTGCCTGACTCAGTTCATCCAGTACAGGCTGGGTTTTTTCGTAGGACTCTTTGTAAAAGGCAGCATCTGAAGTCTTTCGGGCGAGCTCCGCTATGCGTTGTTCCAGTTTCTGCATTTCTCCTGGCAACCGGTCCAGTTCGCGCTGTTCTTTATAGCTGAGTTTGCGTGGCAAGGTTTTCTGATGGGCCAGCCGTTCCGCCTTGGCTATGCGGCGTTGAGTCTTTTCGGGTGTTTCGGTCGCCGCGAGTTTATGCCCGCGTTTCAACCAGTCGCTGTACCCGCCGACATATTCATGCACGTTGCCATCGTCTTCAAATACCAGGATGCTCGTAACAGCATTATCCAGAAATTCCCGGTCATGGCTTACTACGATTAATGTGCCTGCATACTCTGACAACCTTGCTTCCAGTACTTCAAGCGTTTCGACATCCAGATCATTAGTTGGCTCATCCAATATCAGCAGATTGCTGGGGCGAGTGAATAGTCTCGCGAGGATGACGCGGTTGCGTTCGCCCCCCGACAACACACGAACCGGCGTCATGGCGCGTTTGGCGCTGAATAGAAAGCCACGCAGGTAACCAACTACATGCCTTTCCTTGCCATTGATTGTTATATAGTCACGTCCGTCACCAACAATATCTGCAACTGATTTGTTGGGGTCCAGTTCCCGGCGCAGCTGGTCGAAATAGGCAATCTCGAGATTAGTGCCCTGTTTCACTGTACCTTCCTGCGGCTCAAGTTCGCCAAGTATGAGTCGTAGCAGAGTGCTTTTGCCTATACCGTTGTTGCCAACCAGTCCGATCCGGTCGCCACGCATAATATTGAGTGACAGGCTGCTCACAATTTTTTCTTCACCGTAGGCATAGCTGACATTGCGCATACGGATTACTTTGCGGCCAGAGGCTTCCGCTTCATCAATACTGATATGTGCACCTGGCCCGCGCTTGATGCGTGCATTTTGCTGGTCACGCATTTTCTGAAGTGTTCGGACTCTTCCCTCGTTGCGGGTGCGCCTCGCTTTGATGCCCTGACGTACCCAGATTTCTTCTTCTGCCAGTTTTTTATCGAAGCGCGCATTTTCTTCCTGTTCTGCGTGCAGTGCTTGTTCTTTGCGGCGGAGGTAGGTGTGATAGTCACAGTCCCAGCTGGTTAGCTGGGTGCGGTCCAGTTCCAGGATGCGAGTTGCCAACCGTTGCAGGAATGCGCGGTCGTGAGTGATAAACATGACGGCACCGGGCCATGAAACGATCCGGTCTTCGAGCCAGCTGATTGTTGCCAGGTCAAGATGGTTGGTGGGTTCGTCGAGCAGCAGCAAATCAGGCTGACTTACGAGTGCCTGGCCTAGTGCTACCCGGCGTTGCCAGCCACCTGATAATTCGCCCATAGTTTTATCTGCAGGCAAGTCCAGTTCAGTGATCACGGTATCCACGCGCTGCTCGATATTCCAGCCGCCGCGGGCATCTATTTGCTGTTGCAGGTTCTCGAGATCACGTAGCCCATTTTTATCGAGTTTTAAGGCAGATTTTTCACGGTATTCATCAGCCAGTGCCTGCACGGCGGCCAGTCCGCTCGTCACCATCTCCCGAACTGTTGGGTTAGTCTCAGTGGATAGTGTCTGGGCAAGCTGGCTGATGCCTATGCCGGCGCGAAACTGGATGCTGCCATGGTCTGGCTCCAGATCACCGGTAATAAGCTTTAGTAGTGATGTTTTGCCGGCACCGTTGCGGCCGATGAGGCAAATGCGTTCTCCGGCCTCAATTGACATGCAGGCCTCACGCAATAAGACCTGCTCGCCAAATTCCAGTCCTACTTCGTCAAATCGTACCAGGCTCATAATAAAGTGATTCTAAATAGGGAGGTTAGTGGGTGCATTGAGTGTTCGGTGACTAAAAAGTCCTGGTAGTGCCCGGTTGAGGTATCAAAAAACTGGTTGGGGTAATCCGGGGGCTTCAGTTAAGGCGGCGGAATCATAACAGCAAATAGGTAATGGCATAGCTTGTGCTTGTTGGTTCAAGTGCCTTTGGATCGGGGGGAGTTGGGCTCCGCCTAACTTGCTGCGCACAATATTATTCAGTGGGCAATGCACCTTTGGTCCCGGGGTGTTGCACTCCGCGATGGCTCCCTGCGGTCCGCTTAATTCGCTGCGTACAACACCCCGGGACCAAAGGTGCTCTAACCATCAGTGGTAAAGCATGGTGCGCTGATAGAGCGGCTATAGAATTTTTCGGATCGGAAAGTCTGGGTTAGTTTTGTGGAGATGAACTGGATAGCATGTGCACTGCGGCCCCAAAGGAAGGGTCGGCCAACTTAGACATGGCTTGCGACAGCCTGTTCTGAGACTGTGGCCCGCATGGACGCGGGCCCCAAGCCTACATGGATGTATTTACGGCGTGTCTCAGAACAGGCTGTCGCAAGCTATGTCGGGTCCGCTAGCATCTGCGCGGTTAAGCGCGCCGTAACTGGGCAACAAAATACAAACTAATATTTATGGGACAGTAGTGCGGTACAAGTTCTGTTATATGGTGGTGTCAGCCTGATCCTGTTAAATGCTGTGCCTGTACTTCCCGGTATCATTGTCGGCCAGCGGATTATTGCTAATAGTATATTCAGGTGAGAGCAGGACTACTCGGAGTGAGTGATGGATACGTATCAGATTTGGTTGTATGCGCACGTCCTGATGTTCGTTTACTGGCTGGGTGCTGACCTGGGCGTGTTCACTTTGGCGCTGGCACTAAAAAATCCTGCTTATACGGTTGAGCAACGTGTGCTTTTAATGCGCATGTCCTTATTAATTGATATGACGCCACGGGCAGCCATGGCATTGATTGCGCCTGTTGGTTTGCATCTCGCTGAG
>PVMK01127391.1_pt1 | contig 22379 bp, 17 predicted proteins | sample 1853481 | NCBI WGS metagenome assembly PVMK01 (sample SAMN08533507, study PRJNA380276) | Marine sediment metagenome, whole genome shotgun sequencing project. | reverse complement strand
CTGGAGGGCAAGGATGTGCGCCTGGACCTCAGCTTCAAAACGGCATCCACGAAATCATTGACTGAGCTGGCAGGTATCGAGCTCGAAGAATTCGGTCCTGTCGATCTGACCCTGACGTTGCTCGAGCGGAACGGCCGTTACGATTTCGACCACATCAAAGCGACGGCGCGGCCGCGCAGCACCGATGCACGCGTGAGCGGTTCCATCAAACATCTCGTCATCGACCTGGATGGAAAAAAAGCGCAGGGCAAGCCGGCCAAGGTGGATATCAAAGGTGCGTTCGGGGAGGCCAGGTTTACCGTCACCGGCGACGTGGGTAAGCCCATGGACGGCAAAGACTTGCGCCTGAGGTTCGCTCTGAAAGCCGAATCCACCAGCCCCCTGACCGACATTGCCGGCATCGACGCGGAAGAAGTCGGGCCACTCGATCTAAAGGTCACGGTGATCGAAAAGGACGGCCGCTTCGATCTGGACAAGATCGACTTGACGGCACGGCCGCGACGCGCCCATGTGACGATCAAGGGTTCGGTGGTGGATGTCATCGGCAATCCCCGGCCTAATCTCCATGTGTCTTTGTCGGCGAAGACGTTGCACCAGCTGGACGGGGCATTGCCGGCCGTGGGACCCGTCAGCATGTCGGCGAATGTCCGGCCCCACGGCAAGATTATCGAGATTCGGAATCTCGTCGCAAAGGTCGGTAAGAGTGATCTGTCCGGCCGCGCCACCCTGGACATGGGTGGTGAGCAGCCCAGCGCCAGCGCCAAGTTGCACGCGAAGGCCATCGATCTCGTGGAACTCCTGCCTGCCACGGACAAAGATGACGCCGCTGCCGGCGTGCAGAAGACATCCGATGGACGTATTTTTCCCGATGATGCTCTGCCCCTGGCCGTCCTCAGCAAGGCGAACGGAAAAATCGAGCTCTCGGTGGATCGGCTGACCACACCGAAACTGGTGCTTGATAAGGTCGCAATCACCGCCGGGCTCGACAATGGGAATCTGACCACGAAGCTGGCGGTCCGGATCGCCGGTGGGACCGTGGACGCCACCATCGATATCGACGCGCGCGCGCAGCCGGCGAAGTTTGCCGTTGAGGTCGATGCCACCAAGGTCAGTATCGGCGCGTTGTCGAAAGAGATCCGCGGCTATGAAACATCCAAGGGTATGGATTCCAATCTGAAAATGAAGCTGCGCGCCCAGGGAGACACGGTCCGCACTCTCATGGCAGGACTCGACGGCGACATTCGTCTGGAAATCGGCGAAGGCCGCCTCAACAACGACGTGCTCGATCAGGTCGGTGCCGATCTGCTGTCCCAGATCGTCGCAGTAGCCGTGCCCACCGACGAAGAGGATGAGGCGACAATACTCAACTGCGGTGTGGTGCGCTTCCGCATCGAGGACGGTGACGCCATCGCCGACCAGACGATCGTTCTGGAGACGGAGAAAGTTCTCGTCAAGGGCGGCGGCCTCATCGACCTGGAGACCGAGAGCCTCGATTTGGGCGCCAGACTCGCCGCCCGCAAGGGCATTCGCCTGGGCGCCGGCACCCTCAGCAGCCTGGTCAAAGTGCAGGGCACATTGGCGGAGCCGCAGCTCGGTACGGATCTTGAAGGTGTGGTGAAGACCGGGGCCAAGGTCGGGATTGCCGTGGTGACGGTGGGCCTGTCGCTGGTCGCCGAGAGCGTCTATGGTCATATAACCGAGGACGATTATCCGTGCCAGACGGCCCTGGCCCGCCAGATCGAAGTTACGTCTTCGGACTACCGGGCCCAGCGAGTGTCTGAGGAGAACTGACCCGCCGGCGAAGCCAACGGGCGCTTTTTCGCCCGTCGAGCCCACGGGAAAAGAATCATGGCGAAACAAATTCACGTGGAACGCGACGGTGCGATCGCCACCGTGGTACTCAATCGCCCGCGCAAGCTCAATGCGCTGACGCGATCCATGTGGCACAAGCTCGGCGAGGCCGTCGTCACGCTCTCGGCCGACAACGACGTGCGTTGCGTGGTGTTGCGCGGCGCCGGCGACAAAGCCTTCTCTCCCGGCAACGACATCGGAGAGTTCGAGAAGGAGCGCGGTAATATCCTTCAGGCGCGGCGCTACGGCGCCGATATGAAGCGCACCATCGATGCGTTGCAGTCCTGTCGGCATCCGATGGTCGCGCTCATCCATGGTATTTGCGTCGGCGGGGGGCTGGAGCTGGCCGCCAATTGCGACATCCGCATCTGCGGTCAGTCGAGCCGTTTCGGCGTGCCCATCAACAAGCTCGGGCTGGTCATGTCCTATGCCGAGCTCGAGGGTCTGCTCAATCTCGTGGGGCGTGCCGTGACCTTGGAGATCCTTCTGGAGGGGCGCATATTCGGTGCCGACGAGGCCAGGGAAAAGGGACTGGTGCAACGGGTCGTGCCCGATGACAAGGTGGAGGAGGAGGCTTATGCGACGGCGCAGCGCATCGTCGACGGCGCACCGCTGGTGGCCCGTTGGCACAAGAAGTTCATCGACCGGCTATCGGATCCTGCGCTTCTTACCGCCGATGAGATCGGCGAGGGTTTCCTCTGCTTCGGCACCAGGGACTTCGAGATCGGCTTGAAGGCTTTCCTGGAAAAAAAGAAGCCCGAGTTTACCGGTCGCTGAGGTGGGCCCCCTCGCAGGCATCAAGGTCATCGAGTTCGCGCACATCATGGCGGGGCCGGTTTGCGGCTTGATGCTCGCCGACATGGGTGCCGACGTCATCAAAGTCGAGAAGATCCCGGGCGGCGACGATACCCGAAATACGTTGCTGCCGGAGATCCAGGGCGAGTCCGCTTCTTTTCTCATGATGAATCGCAACAAACGCGGCATCGCCCTTGATCTCAAAACCCCGGACGGCAAGAACATCGCCCGGCGACTGCTGGCCGACGCCGACATCGCCATCGAGAACTACCGCAAGGGAACCATGGAGCGCCTGGGTCTGGGCTACGAAGAGGTGAGGAAGTTCAACCCCGGCATCGTCTACGCCGAGCTCTCCGGTTTTGGCCGCAGCGGCCCCTTACGCGGACCGCGCCGGTTTCGACCTCATTGCCCAGGGCATGTCCGGCATCATGAGTATCACAGGCCCAGGTGACGGCGGCCCGCCCACCAAGTGCGGTCCGCCGCTCTCGGACATCACTGCCGGCATCCTGGCCGCCATGGGTGTGCTCGGCGCCACTATCCATCGCTTAAAGACCGGCGAGGGCCAGCGGGTCGATACCTCGCTGTTCGAGGCGGCCATCACCCAAACTTACTGGCAATCGGCCATGACCTTCGCCACCGGCATTTCCCCGGTTGCCCTGGGCTCGGCCCACCCCCTGAACGCCCCCTACCAGGCCTTCGAAACGGCGGATGGCTGGATCACCGTGGGCGCCGCCAATCAACCCAACTGGCTGCGCTTTCTGGAAGCCCTGGAGCGCCCGGATCTCCAGGAAGATCCACGATTCGCCGATAATTCCGCGCGTATGGCCAATCTGGACGATCTGGTGGTGATCCTCACCGGCATCTTCAAGGGCCGCCCGGCCAGCGATTGGTTGCAACGCCTGGAGGGCGCCGGAGTGCCCGCGGGGCCGGTGTTGGATATCGCCGGCATGCAGGCCGATGCCCAGGCCCTGGACCGGGGCATGATCACGGAGGTGCCCCATGCCCGGGTGGGCCCGGTGAAGACCCTCGGTCACCCGGTTCACTACTCGGCCACCCCCACCGAGATCACCCGGGGAGCGCCCTTGCTGGGGGAGCACACCAGGGAGGTTCTGGCCCAGTACGGCTACTCCCGGGACGAAGTAGAAAGATTCCTGTCCGAAGGCATTGTGGTGGCAGAGAATCCGTGAGAAATCACCAGGATGCTCGTATTTTGTGACGGCGTGCCAGAATTCGGCCCATGAACGGCATTACTCTTAAAGCTGTCGATCCCACGGCCGAAGATATCTAGTACGCAGCCCCGACATCGCCGTCACCCTCGGCGTGACGGCCGGGCGGGCGTCGCCCCGATTCACGGAATGGTAGCCGGGATCGCTCGATTCCGGCTGCTGAGGTGCACGAGACCGTGTGCTGGATCACGGGCCGTGGCCCGTCCATGAGAATGCGTTGAATGGCCGACCTGAAGCAAGAATTTGCCGAACAGATCAAGTCGCTGATGCCCATCAGTGGCCTCGCATCCCAGTACCAGAACGAGGTCATCCAGCAGGCCGAGATCCTCAAATTCAAGAAAAAGCAGCAGGTTTTCAAGCAGGGAGACGTGGATCCCTACACCTATTACCTCCTCGACGGTGAGTTGGAACTGGAGGCCAACGGCCAACTCCTGAAGACTATCAAGGGAGGCAGCCCCGATGCCCAGTCGGCGCTCTCCCAGCTTCAGCCACGCCAGATGAGCGCCAAGGCCAACGGCAAATTGCTGGTGATGCGCATCGCCAGGGAGGTGATGGATCGCCTTCTCACCATGGATGACCCCGGGGCCTCGGCGGGAGGCTTCGAAGTCAGCGAAGTCGAAGTGGACGAGGACGGCGGTGGCGATTGGATGACCCGCATGCTGCAGTCGGAACTGTTCTCGCGGATTCCGCCGGCCAATATTCAACGCGTTTTCACGGTCATGGAATCGGTCCAGTTCAAGGCCGGTAGTATGGTGGTGGAGCAGGGACAGCCGGGCGACTACTACTACATCATTCAGAGCGGGCGTTGCCAGGTGACGCGCAAAGCATCCGCCAGCGGCAAGCCCGTCAAGCTCGCGGAGCTGAACGATGGCGACAGCTTCGGTGAGGAAGCCCTGGTCTCGGACGCCAAGCGCAACGCCACCGTGACCATGATCACCGATGGCGAGCTCGTGCGCCTTACCAAGGACGATTTCATCGAGCTCATCAAGAAGCCGAGTCTCGACTCGGTTGACTACGATGCGGCAAAAGCGCTGGTTGCGGAAGGCGCCTGCTGGCTGGACCTGCGTTTTGCCGATGAGCATGCCAAAGACGGCATCCAAGCCAGCGTCAATGTACCGCTCAATCAGCTGCGCGCCGAGCTGAAAAATCTCGACACCGATCGCCTGTATGTCGCCTACTGTGATTCCGGCGCCCGCAGCTCTGCCGGCGCGTTTCTGCTCGCACAGAATGGATTCGACGTTCGTCACCTGGCAGGCGGCCTGATCGTCAGCCTCGGTATCGATCCCGTCGAGGAGGCCCACACGCCGCCACCCGAGCCGGAGCCGGAACCAAAGCCGGAGCCAAAGCCAAAGCCAAAGCCAAAGCCAAAGCCGGAACCGAAGAAGGAACCGAAGAAGGAGGCGCCCGCCCCCGAGGCAGCGGCACCATTGGAGTCGGCCCAGGCGGATGTGCGCGCAGCCGAGCTCGCCGAGGATGTTGCCAAGGCCGATACCAGGATGCAGGAGGCCATGCGGCTCAAGGCTGAGGCCGAAGCAGACAAGAAGGCTGCGGCCAAAAAGCTCGAGTCCAGGAACAAGGCGTTGGAAGAAGAGTCCGCCAAGGCCAAGGCGGAACTGGAAGCGCAGGCGACTCAGGCCAATACGGCCCTGGACGACGCCAAGCGCAAGCGGGTCGAGCTGGAGAAAGCACACCGGGCCGCCGAATCCAAGGCCGAGGCGGAGCGCAAGAAAGAAGAGGCGCGCCTGGAGAAGCTCAAGCAGGAATCCCAAGCGCGCCTGGACGCCGAGAAGGCCAACCTGGAGGCCGAGGTCGCTAAGCAGGCGGAGCTGGAAGAGAAGGCTGCCCAGGCCAATGCGGCCCTGGAGGAAGCGAAACGCCAGCGCCTGGCCCTGGAGGAGGCACGCCGTAAGGCCGAGGCCGAAGCCGAGGCGGAACGCAAGGCGGAACAGGAGCGCCTGGAGAAGCTCAGCCAGGAGACCGAGGCGCGTCTGGACGCCGAGAAGGCCAAGCTCGAGGCCGAGTACGCCAAGCAGGCGGCGCTGGAAGAGAAGGCCAACCAGGCCAACGCGGCCATGGAAGAAGCGAAACGCCAGCGCGTCGACCTGGAAAAAGCCCGCCGTGCGGCCGAAGCCGAGGCCGACGCCAAGCGCCAGGAAGAGGGGGAGCGCCTCGAGAAGCTCAAGCAGGACAACGAAGCGCGCCTGAACGCCGAGAAGGCCAAGCTCGAGGCCGAGTACGCCAAGCAGGCGGAAGAACTCGCAAAACTTCAAGAGTTGAAAGAGCAGGCCAAGGCCGAGCTCAACCAGGAACGCGAAGCCCTGGAACGCAAAGCATCCGCCGCCACCCGCGAGCTGGAGAAAGCAGAGAAAGCCAAGGCCGAGGCAGAGGAAACCGAGCGCCGGGTCAGGGAGCAAAGCGAGGCGGCCATTCGCGCCGAACGCCAACGCCTGGAGGCGGAGTTTGCCCGCGCTGCCGAACAGATGTCGGAAGCTCAGCGCGAGCGCGAAATGGCGGAGATGATCAAGGAAGCAGCCATCGAGAAGGCCGCGCGTACTATTGCCGAGCAGAAAGTCACCCAGGCATTGGCGCAAAAGGAGGAAGAGGCGAAGCTCGATGCCGAGCGCCAGAAGCTCAAGGAGGAAGCCAAGCGGCTACGTAAGACCCTCGAGGAAGCGAAAAAGGTCAAGGCCCAGGCTCAAGCAAGGGCCAAGGCCGACGCCGCGAAGCGCAAGAAACGCCAGCAGCAGGAGGCAAAAGCTTCCCGGGACATGATCGCCGCCGCCCACAAGGTGGATCCCCGTACCCCGGCTGCTCCCTCCGCACCCGAAGACGAACTGAGCCGCGCCAACTCCCTGCTGGCGGCGGCGGAGGCCGCACACCGACAAGCCGAGGAAGCGAAGCAGGATCTCGAAGACACCCAATCGTGGAAGAAGTCCGAGCTCGACGCCCTGCGCAAGCAGATGGAGGCAGAGCTGTCGGAATTCATGGATGAAAACCCGGCACCCAGCCAAGAACGACGAGAAAGGAAAAGAAGCGCAACGCGAGGATGAACATGTTCGCCAAGCGCCGCCAAGCCGCGGAAAAGAAACGATCCGACGCCAACAATCAAATCCTTGGCGACATCGCGTCACAACTGGAAAAGTAACTCCTGGCTTTCGGCAGCATCAGCCGGCCCGCGTAGGTTGGGCTGAGCAAAGCGAAGCCCAACACACCACTCCCGTCAGCCGACCTCCGTCCACCGCATTGACCCGCGTCCACTATGCGTCGATCCTTCGACCATGAGCGACGCCGCACCCACTGACGGGACATCCGAACCCAGACCGACCGGTGACTATCCACGCAAGCTTGCCGCCGCCACAGACCGTAGCGAGAAGACCACCCTCACCGCGGATTGGATCCTTCAGGAGTTCGCCGCCTACTACTCCGAGTCCCGGCACTTGCCTGAGCTCGCCAAACGCGCCTTCGAGGAACGCGACCACGCCACCTCCCTGACACTCAGCAAGCGGCGCCTGGCCCTCTACAGCACCGGCATCACCGAGCTGGGTGTCCTGCTGCGGGAAGCCTATCCCCGGGTCGCCAGCGACGCGGTCCTGTGGCGGGAAGTGGAGGCGGGTTTTCTGCCGCTCATTCAAGGCCGTTACGAGGCGGATCTCGCCTTCGCCTTCATCAACTCCGTCAAGCGCATGATTCATCAGGGCGAATGGGAGCCGGTGGAATATTCTTTTCGCAAAGCGGGCGAGGCGATGGGGGATTTTTCCGGCGAGATCTATCGCCGTTTTCCCGTCGGCGCCGCCATCGAGCAGGAATCAATCCTCGGCGTTCTGGACACACCCGGGTTGTCAGTGCCGTACAAGGACCGCGTCCGTGATGCCGAATTGGTTGCCGAGCGCCTGAATGACATTGCCGCGTCGCGAGGTACCCCCAGCGTCGACAGGATAGAGATGATCAATGCGGGATTTTACCGCAATCGCGGCGGTTACATCGTCGGCCGCGTCGTCATGGAAGACGAAAGCTTGCACCCTTTGATAATCGCCCTGTTGAATGGTGAGGACGGCATCTATGTGGATGCGGTCTTGAGTACCGAGGCCGACGCCCATAACATTTTCAGCTCGACACTCGCCAATTTCCACGTCACCAACAACTACTACCATGAGTTGTCCGAATTCCTCCACAGCATCATGCCGAAACGTCCCTTGGGTCTGCACTACTCGACCATCGGATTCAATCATGTGGGCAAGGTGGCGGTGATGAACGAGCTGAGGGATGAGCTCATGGGAAGCGATGATGTGCTGGAAACCGCGGTTGGGTTTCGTGGCACCGTTGCCATCGGTTTCTCGTCACCAAAATCCGCATACAATCTCAAGGTTATTCGCGACAAGCCCACCGCCAACTATAAGTGGGGGACATTTGGCGGTATCGAATCAGTAATGAAAAAATACGGGCGCGTGCACGAGATAAACCGAACCGGCAGCATGCTCGACAACATCATTTACTACAATCTAAAGCTGGACCGAAGCTGGTTCGACCCGGCATTGTTGGACGAACTGCTGGTGGAGGCCGGGGAGACCGTTTCACTGCGTGGCGACGCTGTCATAATCAGATACCTGATCGTCCAGCGTCGAATGACACCTCTGCCGGTTTTTCTGGAGACCGCGACGCCGGAGGAAGCGGAGACGGCAATTATCAACCTTGGTGATTGTATCAAGAACAACGCTGCGGCCAACATATTCAACAAAGATCTGGATGCCCGGAACTACGGCGTCAGCCGATTCATCAAGGTTTATCTTTTCGACTACGACGCGCTGGAGCCATTCACGGGCGTCAAAATTCGCAGTAACGAAGATCGCATCGACGGTGAAGAAGATCCCCCCGACTGGTTCTTCGAGGATGGTGTGGTTTTTCTTCCAGAGGAAATCGAGGCGGGCCTCATGATTCCCAATAGAGATCTAAGGCGCTTGTTTCGCGAAGTTCACGGCGACCTTCTCACCACCGATTACTGGCAACGTATACAGGACGACCTGTGTGCCGGAAAGGTGCCGAGCGTGCGTATTTACCCCAAGAGTCGGGAGCTGAGGCGCACCTCAACCTGATAGTCAGGCTGATCACTATGGAAGAGCGGACTGATAAGGCTCTGTTTCGAAATGCTGCCGTTTTTCTGGTCGCGGCGATGGCGCTCTACGGCTTGAACCACTATCTGTTCTCTCGGATCGAGTGGGCACCGTTGCGGATCCCGGTGCAGCTTGTTGACGGCCGTGAGCATGTCGGGGAATTCACCGCCCGCTGGGGCGTCGTGTACGAGATTCGCCTCGATACCGACCGTAATCTGGATCTGCAGAAACAAAACTGTTTGCTCGGCATAGAAACCGTGGTTCCCGAGCGATGTGCGGGCATTTCACCAGAGCTGAATATATCGTGGCAGGTGAAGAACCACGGAGTGATCATTGCACGAGGAGAGTCGGACGACTCCCAGATCGGCTACTGGGGTCCGAGCATGGGAAAAATCCTCGGCGCCTTTCAGGCGCAGGGGGGGCAAAGCTATCGAGTTGCCGCTGTCGTAGGACGTTCCTCTCCGCAATTGCAGCGATCTAATCCGCGCTTGCGAATCGCGGTGGCGCCCAAAGAGCGCAAATGGACCTACGTCTGGTCAGGTCTTCTCATAGTGATCGCCACCTGCCTGTTGTTGCTGGCGATCGTATTGTCTCTGATCTCGCTACGTCGGTCACATCGCCGGCATCGCCGCTAGATCAACTCGCTGAACGGCAGGAAATCCACCAGCGTTCCACGCTCCATGACCTCGCCCGCGGGAATGAGCGCCAGACCATTCGCCCAGCTCGTGGAAGACAGAACCCCCGAACCCTGACGGGGGTGAATCGCTATGGCCGCCGATCCGTCCTTGTCTCGTTGCAGTCGCGCGCGAATATATTCGCGGCGTTTGCTCGGGCGGGCCGCATAAGCGGACAGAAGAGGCGCGCGCGTCGCTATCGGCATCACGTCCTCTACCCCCTGCAACCGCAGGATGAACGGTCGCGCGAACAAACAGAAGGTGACGAAGACGGCAACCGGATTGCCCGGCAGCCCGAGAAAGGGCGTGGCTTCGATGTGACCGAAGGCCAGAGGCTTGCCCGGTTTGATGGCGATGCGCCAGAAGTCGAGCTCACCGACTTCCTCCAGGGCGATGCGCACATGGTCTTCCTCGCCCACCGATACACCGCCAGTGGTGATGACGAGATCCGCCCCGGCGGCGCCCTTTAACAAGGCGTCGCGGGTCGCCTCCCGGCGGTCCTGCACGATGCCGAGATCCAGCACCTGGCAGCCCAGTGCCGCCAGAGATGCGTGCAGCGTGTAGCGATTGGAATTGTAGAGCGCGCCATCGGTCAACGCCTGGCCGCGTTCCCGCAACTCGTCGCCAGTGGAAAAGATCGCAACCCGGAGCTTGCGAAAAACCGGTAATTCCACCAGCCCGACCGATGCCGCCAGCCCCAGGTCCTGGGGCCGAAGACGAACCCGAGGCTCGAGAATTCGCTCCCCTCTGGCGATGTCCTCGCCGGCACGACGAACGTGCTCGCCTGCCTCCACCGGACCGCGAATGCACACCCGCCCATCCTCCACCCGGCAACGTTCCTGCATGACAACGGCATTACCGCCCTCGGGAATGGCACCGCCGGTGAAAATGCGCGCCGCTGTTCCCCGACGCAGGCGCGCACCGCTGTGTCCAGCCGCAATCCGTTGCACGATCGGTAGCCGCGTTTCCGATTCCACAGGAATGTCGCCAGCGACGACCACGTAACCGTCCATGGCGCTGTTGTCGTTGGGCGGTACCTGGATGGTTGAATACTGGGTTTCGGCAAGAACCCTCGTGAGTGCCGCCAAGGTAGCGACCCGTTCACTCTCCGTCACCGGCCGGGCCGACGACAGCATGCGCCGCAGGGCGGCTTCGGGCGAGGTCACGGGGCGGCGTCCGGGATCGCTGGTGTGCTCGGTTGGCGCGCACCCGAGGCGATGGTTTCCCGGTGCCGCGCCCATTGTCGTTCCAGCCATGTGAAATGTCCTCGCGTGGTTATGCCGTTGCAATCATCTTCAGGCCTGCGATGGCCAGCACCAGGCCCAGAACTTTGCGAAGCCTCAGCGGCGGAATGCGGCGCGCGCCGAGCTCGGATCCCAGCAGCCCACCGCACACCGCTACCGCTACCAGCAACGGGATGCCGGCGGGCCAGCTCTGCATCACGGTGGCGTAGCCGGCGAGCCCGGCAACGGAATTGACCAGGATGAAGGCCGCAGCGATGGCGGCACTGCCGCGCATGTTGGTCCAGTGGAAGAACAGCAGCAGCGGACTGAGAAAGATCCCGCCGCCCACGCCGATCATGCCGGCGACGAAGCCCAGCACTGCGCCGATGGGAACCGTCAGCCAGGGGCTCGGTGGTCGCGTGACGTCCTCGTCCCGCCGTTCCCATAGCAGGCGCCAGAAAGCGAACAGCAGGCACACGCCGAGGATCACCTGGTAAACGTTGTTCGTGAGCAGACGGGGGCCACCGAGAAAGGCCATGGGCGTCGAGCCGATCAGCAGGGGCACGAACAGTCTGTGGTTGAAATGTCCGGCCGGCGCCAGGCGCACCAGAACCACGGCGGTGACGAAAATATTCATGCTGAGGGCCGCCGGCTTCATCAGCGCCGGATCCAGACCGAACACTGCCATGGCAGCGAGATAGCCGGACGCGCCCCCATGGCCCACCGAGGAATACAGCACCGCGGCCGTAGCCACCAGCAACAACAGCCAGAGTGAAAAAGTCGGTTCGGTAAAGGCCACGGTTGCCACGCTCCTCGAATCCCCCTCGATGGCATTGGGCAGCAATATTCACGCCAGCCCCGGGGCGCTGTCGGTACTCTGCCCGCGACTCTCCCGGGCCATTCCGTCCCTTGCGGGGATGGGGATCGCGAAGGTGCAGAAATTCAAGTGCTTGAGCAGTCCCGCCGGGTTCTCGCAACGGCGCCGGCGAGGGTGGCGGCACCCGGCCCGGGGCCCGGTTCCCCATGGGCGATTTGAACGATTCGTTCAATCACGACCCGCACGCCAGCCGCTGATATTGAACAGACCGTTCTCGTCTGTTGCCTCCACGGTGGTGACAATTGTGCGGAATCGTGGGGTTTTACAGCAGTTAGCGCCCACTCAGCCAACTGCGGGCTGTCTGGCATCAATAGTGCTTGGAAGTTGCTCTGGTAGCAGCAGCACAACAAGCTCGAAAGCTCCCGCTGTTCCCGGCCGGGCGGCACGAAGTGCGTCACCCGGTTCACCCATTGTTGGAGGATGCCCATGGCCGCACGCCCCGAGCTGCAAGACACATCGCCCGAGGCCCTGCCGGGCTACCGCCACATACTGCTGGCAGCCGACTCATCCGACCATGCCAACCAGGGCACCCGCGAAGCAGTGGCCCTGGCCCGCTTGTGGGGGGCGGAGATGACGGCTGCCCATGTTTACGCCGCCAAGATGCACGACCTGCGTTTTCGCCAGATGGAAGGCGGGCTCCCGGAGCAGTTCAGGCAAGAGCAGGAGCTGGAGCGCCAACGGGACGTGCACGACGACCTGATCACCCGCGGCTTGTCCATTATCACCGACTGCTATCTGGACCAGGCAGAGCGGGCCTGCCGGTCGGAAAGTGTGGACTTCATGCGCTGTTCCCTGGAAGGAAAGAACTACCGGGAGCTGGTCAAGGAGGCCAACAGCGGCAAGCACGATTTACTGGTGCTGGGAGCGCTCGGCCTGGGCGCCGTGCAGGGCGGTCGCCTGGGCACGGTCTGCCAGCGCGTGGTCCGGCGCACCGACATCGACACCCTGGTCATCAAGGATCCCCGGCGCAGGCTCGCCGAAGGTCCCATCGTGGTAGCCGTGGACGGATCCCCCCGTGCCTACGGCGGCTTGCTGACGGCACTGGCCCTGGCGGCTCACTGGCAGGTTCCGGTCAAGGCGGTGGCCGCCTTCGACCCCTATTACCACTACGTCGCGTTCAATCGCATTGCCGGCGTGCTTTCAGAGGAGGCCGGCAAGGTTTTCCGTTTCAAGGATCAGGAAAAGCTCCACGAGGAGATCATCGATTCGGGGCTCGCCAGGATCTACCAGGGCCACCTGCGGGTTGCCGAGGGGATCGCCGCGGACTACGGCACGGAGCTCGAGACCAGACTGCTGGACGGCAAACCCCACGATGCCATCGAAGAATACTTGCGCGAGGTCAATCCGTCCTTGCTGGTCATCGGTAAGCTGGGCATTCATGCGGATCCGGAGCTGGATATCGGCGGCAACGCGGAGAACCTGCTGCGCAACGTCGACTGCGCGGTACTCCTGAGCCAGCGCCAGCACCGGCCCGCCGTGGACCAGGTGGCCGAGGTCACCACCTCCTGGACCAACGAGGCAGAGCAGCGTATGCAAAAGGTGCCGTCCTTCGCCCGGGACATGGCGCGCATGGCCATCCTGCGCTATGCCCACGAACGCGGCCACACCGTTGTCACCGAACGCATCGTCGATGAGGCTACCGCGAGTCTGATGCCGGGACACGCAGAGACGGCCATGGCGGAAATCGTCGCGGCCGATGCCGCCGGTGAGCTGGGTCGACGCCGGCGTGACGACGAAATCGGCTGGTCCAACCAGGCGCAAGATCTGTTGCAGAGCATCGGCGACCCTTCCTTGCGCGGCAACCTGGCCATGCGTGCGGAGAAGAAAGCCCGTGTGGCGGGCGCAAGCCTGGTGGAGCGTCAACATCTTGAGAGCTTTGTCAGAGATTCCGGCGACGGCAACCACCAGGGGGCTGCACTGCACTGGCAGGCGCCGGCATTGGCGCGCCTGATGCGCGTTCCCGAGGGCTTCATGCGCGACTCCTGCCGCCAGCGCATCGAGGATTTCGCGCGCCTTGGGGGATTCCACCAGGTGAGTCTGGAAGTGGCGGAGCAGGGACTTGCCGCCGCCCGCGAGATCATGCAGGAAGCCCTGCAGAAAGGTGAGGCATCTGCTGACGCGGTCACCCCCAGGCTGAGCAAATGCCCTTTCGCCAATCCCGACAGGCTATTCACCGGCACGGAGTCTGCCCATGCAGACCCGCTGCCGAGTACCGAGGCCAGCGCGCCACTGCCCTGGACCGAGGAGGCCGAGGGGTTGCTCGCCCAGGTGCCCGAGGGTTTCTGCCGCGATATGACCCGGCGCGCGGCGCAGACGATCGCCGAGCGCGGCAGCCGCCCGGCGCATCGACGCCGACTTCGTCGAGCAGGTGAAGAAGGTCTTTGCGGCGGGTGCCGAGGGTGTCCAGGAGACCCTGCCCTGGTCCGACGAGGCGCGTGCGCGCATCGCGCGCGCACCGGATATGGTGCGCGGCATGTTGGTGAAGGAGATCGAGGGCTGGGCGGTACGCAATCATTCGACCCGTGTCGGCGCGTCCGCCGTCGAAGCGGTCAAGGCCGAGTGGCAACGGGGCGGCGCCTTTCATCTGGACCCGGCCGATGCGCGCAATCAGGGGTGAGTACGGTCGTGATCCGTCAGCGCTGATATGAACGATCTCAGTCTGCTCGCCATCAACCTCACGCGCCGTTGCAACCTGGCCTGCGCCCACTGCTATCTGGATGCGGAAACGCTCCGCGGCGGCTCGCCGAACGAGCTCGGCGCGCAAGAAGTCAAGGACCTGCTCAACCAGGTGGCCGCCCGCGACGCCGCTACCATGGTAGTGCTCACCGGCGGCGAGCCCCTGGCGCGACGGGATCTGGAAACCATCATCGCACACGGCGCCGAACGCGGTCTGGCAATGGTCGTCGGCAGCAACGGCACGCTGCTGAGCAACCGCCGGGTACGCTCGCTTCGCGACGCCGGCGCTCTCGGCATAGGCATCAGCGTCGACTCCCTGGATGCCGACTATCACGACCGCTTTCGCGGCCTGCCCGGGGCCTGGGCCAGGACCATGGCCGGCATCGAGAATTGCCGCAGTGGCGGTCTGGACTTCCAGATCCACTTCTCCATTGGTGACGGCAACGCCCATGAGCTTGCCGCCATGATCGCCTTTTGCCGCGCAACAGGAGCCCGCGTGCTGAACGTGTTCTTTCTCGTCTGCACGGGGCGCGGCGAAGCCATGTCCGACATCTCACCCCAGCGCTACGAGGAAGTGCTGCGCGAGCTCGTGGAGAGCCAGGCGCGTTACCAGGATCTCATCATCCGCGCGCGTTGCGCGCCGCACTTCAAACGCGTGGCCTATCAGTGCAATCCGGACTCCCCTCTGAATCGCATCAGCGGCCGCGACGGCGACGGCTGCATTGCCGGGAATCCACTATTGTCGCATCACGCCCGAGGGAGCCGTCACGGCCTGTCCCTACATCGCCAAGGAACAAGGCAACATCCGCGAGCGCGCCTTCCTGGACATCTGGGACTCCAGCGCCGACTTTCAACGATTGCGTGCGCCTGAGCTACGCGGCAAATGCGGCGACTGCGAGTACCGTCAGCTCTGCGGGGGCTGCCGCGCACGTCCGGTGGCTCTGGGCGACGACCTCATGGATGCCGATCCAGTCTGCGCTTACATGCCCCGTTCAGGCCCGACGGTAGTGCCCTTGTCCAGCTTCGAGAACAAGCACGTACGCTGGAGCGTGGAAGCCGACCGTCGCCTGTTGCGGATCCCGGCCTTCGTGCGCAAGCTGGTGAAAAAGCGCGCCGAGGCCTACGTGGCGGAGCTTGGCGAAGAGCTGGTAACGCCTGCGCACCTGTCGACGTTGAGCGCCCGGCGTTTCGGCAGCGGTGGTCCCGCCAGACCCCGGTCCGAGCAAGGGGGCCGCGCATGAATGATGTGGATGTGCTGGTGGTCGGCGGTGGTATCTCGGGACTCGCCAGCGCCTGGTGGCTGGCGCGCACGGGTCTGTCGGTGGCGGTGTGGGAACGGGCCACGCGTCCCGGCGGCAAGATCCGCAGCCACCGCCAGGACGGCTACACCACCGAGCGTGCGGCCGCGTTGATCATGAATTTCCGGCCCGAGGTCAACCAGCTGCTGGCGGAGACCGGTCTGGACGCCAGCAAGACTCTGCGCGGACCCTGCGCCAACCGATATCTGGTCCGCGACGGACGCTTGTTACCCCTGCCCATGACGCTGGCAGCGATGATCGCGTCCCCCATGTGGAGCCGGCGCGCCAGGCTGCGCATGGCACTGGAACCTTTCATCCCCAGGGGCCGGCGGCAGCGCGAAACGGTGGCGGAATTCATCCGCCGTCGCCTGGGTCGAGACATGCTGGAGCAGGCCATGGAACCTTATGTGGCCGGGCCGCTGGCTTCCAGTGCCGAGCTGGCCGAAGCGCGGGCGGTGTTGCCACGCTTGACGGCCCTGGAGCAGCGTTACGGCAGCCTTGCCCTGGGCGTGCTGGTGCACAAGCTGCTGCGGCGGCGAAGCGCGTGCGCAACCGAGGCATTTTCCTTCGCCGGCGGTATGTCGGCGCTGGTGGAATCTCTCGTCAGCACGCCGGGCGTGGCGTTCCGGGCCGGTTGTGAAGTCAGCGGGCTGCAGCCGAGCCACGACGGTTGGCGGGTGAGCGCAACCCGCGCCGGCAGCGAATGCACCTTGCATGCGCGGCAACTGGTATTGAGCGTTCCCGCCCATGCGGCGGCATCGTTGCTGGCGCCCCTGGACGCCGAGCTCGGTGGACTGCTGGCCGGTATCGATTACGCGCCCCTGAGCATCGTGCATATGGGACTGGACCGCGCCAGCGTGCGACACTCCCTGGATGGAACGGGTTTCCTGGTGCCGCGCAGCCAGCGCGAAAGCCGGGTCCTTACCGGCAATCTGTGGATGAGCGCCTTGTTCCCGGCACGTGCCCCCGATGCAAAGGTCTTACTCACTTCCTATCTGGGGGGTGCGCGCACACCGCAGGCAGCGGACTGGGATGATGAACGCAGCGTTTCGAAGGTGCTGTCGGTTCTGGAGCCCTTGCTCGGCTTGCGGGGCGCGCCCGAGATGGTGCGCGTCGATCGCCACCGGCGGGGTCTGCCGCTTTACCATGGTGCCTATCAAGGCCGCATGCAGGCTATCGACCAGCGTCTCGCGGGGTTGCCGGGACTCAGTCTGACGGCGAACTATCGGGACGGTATCTCGGTACGCGATCGCATCGTCTGCGGACACGCCGTCGCCAGGCGCGTATGCACCGCCCTGGGTCATGGTGGACGCGTGGCGATGAACGCGCCCTTGATCGAAAGCCTGGATATGGCTGGATAGGATCCGGATTCGCCCGCCGCCGCAGGTGCCCATGGAGGACGCCCGCGAGTGGAACGGTTGGAGCACTATCGATGGAAAAGAGCGAGCTTTCTAAACAACCAGTTGGCGCGTTCGAGGACCCAGTGGAGCCACACCAGGGAGACGCCCGTGGGAGTGCGCCGCTGCTGAAGGGACTGAACACGATGCTCGTGGATCTTCATGCAGCGCGTGCCGAGCTGCGTGAAAAGAGCGAGGCGCTGGCGGCCTTGCGCGCCAAGCTCGACACTCGAGACGAGCAGCTCCGCGAGCTTGCCGAACGCGTGCGTACGAATGAACGCTTCCGCGTCGTTGCCGAGTCCGCCCCCTGCGCCCTGGTGATGGTCGACCAGGCGGGCGAAATCGTCTTCGTCAATGGCCAGGCCGAGACGCTTTTCGGCTACCAACGCGACGAGCTGATGGGCCGCACGGTCGAGCTGCTGCTGCCGAAAGGCTACCGCGGCAGGCATGTGAAGCAGCGCGCGGAGTTTCTTTCCGAGTCTCGGGCCGCCAGGCACATGGGGGCCGGGCGCGATCTGCGCTGCGTGCGCAAGGACGGTAGCGAGTGTCCCGTGGAAATCGGCCTCACGCAGATTGAGAGTTCCGAGGGCAGGTTGGTTCTGACCTCCATCGTCGACATCAGTGAACGTACAAAATTGGAGCAGCAACTGGAGGACCGGAACCGGGAGATCTCCAGGACCCAGGCGCTGGCGGTGGTGGGGCGCATGGCGAATATGGTGGCCCACGATCTGCGCAATCCCCTGTCGTCCATCAAGATGAGCCTGCAGATTCTCGGCAAGCAGCCGGCACTGCATTCGGGCGACGAGGAGCGGGAGCTCAAGCAGATCGCACTGGAGCAGGTGCGCTACATGGAGGGCATTCTCGTCAACCTGCTCGACTATTCGCGAGAGAGCCCGCTGAAGCCCGAGTGGCTGCACATCGACAAGCTGCTGGACGCGGCCACGCTCATCGCGCAGAAGACTATCGAGGAACGCGGGGCGCATGTCACTACCCGCTACCAGGCGGGGTTGCCGACGCTGCACGGGGACGGCGACAAGCTGCGTCAGGTGTTTTCCAACCTGCTGGTGAATGCCGTGCAGGCCACCGAGGGCATCGAAGATCGCGCGCCGGAGGTTCTAATTTCCACCTATCTGGAGCTGGGGGCCGACCGACCGCAGATCCGCATAGAGATCCGCGACAACGGCTGCGGGGTGGAGCCGGGCCAGGAGGAGAAGCTGTTCGAGCCCTTCTATACGAAGCGCGCAAAAGGCACAGGTCTGGGTCTCGCCATCGTCGGACGCATCATTGGACAGCACCGCGGCAGCGTGCACCTGGAGCGGGCAGAAAAGCGCGGTACCCGTGCGGTGGTGGTCTTGTCAACCGGACAGTTGCCGGAATTGCGCGAGCCGGACTCCACCGGCACGCGAGAGGTGGAGCACTGAGGGCGGCACGATGAGTCGATTGCTCATCATCGACGACGATGCGGCCAGCTGCCGGACGCTGCAGCTTCACTTTCGCAGTCAAGGCCACGAGGCGCAGGTGGCGCACAATCTGGAGGAGGGTCTGGCGGCTGCGCATGCCGACACGCCGGATGTGATCATCCTGGATATTCGCATGCCCGGGCGCAGCGGACTCGACGGTCTTCCGGACTTCAAGCACGATTTTCCGGACACGCCGGTGATCATGATCACCGCCTTCCATGACATGGACACCACCGTCCAGGCCATGAAGCGCGGCGCCGACGACTACATCGACAAGCCCATCGATATCAACGAGCTGGATGCCGCAGTGGTGAAATCTCTGGCGCGATCCAAAACCGTCGGTGACGAGATCTCGGTGGGTGACTACGGTGCTGCGAAAACCGGGGCCAACATCATGGTTGGGCGCAGCCGTGCCATGAAAGAGGTTTTCAAGACCATCGGTCTGGTCGCACCGAAGCCTGCAACGGTTCTGATCACCGGTGAGAGCGGTACCGGAAAGGAGCTCATCGCCCGCGCAATCCATCAAGCTGGACTGAATCCATCGGGTCCCTTCGTGGCGGTCAATTGCGCCGCTCTCGTGGATACGCTGCTGGAGTCGGATCTGTTCGGACACGAGCGGGGTTCGTTCACCGGCGCGGTGAATCGGCAGCTGGGCAAGTTCGCCATCGCCCGCGACGGCAGCATTTTTCTCGACGAGATCAGCGAGCTCTCTCAAGTCATACAGGCGAAGTTGTTGCGCGTCCTGCAGGAGCGGGAGTTCATGACCCTGGGCGGCAGCAAGGTAGAGACGACCAACGCCCGGGTCATAGCCGCTACCAACGTGGATCTGGTGAAGCAAGTGGCAGAAGGCGCTTTCCGCGAGGATCTTTTTTACAGACTGCAGGTAGTCACCATCCACGTGCCGCCGCTGCGCGAGCGCAAGGACGATCTGGATGACTTGGTGCCCACGCTGCTGGCGCGCATCAACCGGGAAATGCACCGCAGCATCTCCCGGGTCGCCGCGGATGTGATGGATGCTTTTCACGCCTACGCCTGGCCGGGCAATGTGCGCGAGCTGGAAAACGTGCTCATGAAGGCGGCCGCCCTGTGTCCCGGCGACATCATCACCCACGATCTGTTGCCCGGCAACATTGCTGGCACCGAAGGGGGACGTTCAGCGAAACGCAATCAAAAGCCTGTTTCCGAGCTGAGTCTGGACGAGGTGCAGCGTGACCACGTGGCGCGCGTGCTCGCCGCTACCAACTGGCACAGGGGCCGCAGCTGCGAGATCCTCGGAATTTCACGGCCGCGACTGAGAAGGCTCATCAGTCAATTCGGTCTCATGTCAGATGGAAACTCGGCAGCCGATGGGGGCAATATCGAAAACGGCGGTGAGGCAAAATGAAAACGTCGCCCCGGGAGATGGCGCGGGAGATCCCGGGGTTCGTTAAAGGGGATTCTCGGGTGGGTGAATACTTCCTCGAATGAAAGACGACGGCTCGGCCTGCGGGGAAAGCTGATCCTGGCAATTTTTGCCGCGGGCTCGATTCCCATCGGGGTGGGGCTGTGGGTTGCCTATGATCGGGGCAACAGTCAGCTTCAGGCGGTGATCGGAGACAGCTTCACGGCGCTGGCGATGAACAGTGCCTCCAAGGTCGACGCGGAGATTCAACGCGTGATCGCTATCGATCACGCTCTGGCGGCGGAGGCAGCCGCGGACCCGGGCATTCGCAATGCGCTGCTCGCCGCCGCCCGCTCAGTCGGTGAAACAGTCCAAGTGAACTGGCCCGCAGTCCACCGCGAAGGCGAGGCCGACTGGATCCTGCGCGCCTCCCACGTGACCGCAGCCACCGGCGGGTTGTTGGCAAACGATGCCCGGTCGTCCACCGGTATCGTCGAAGGCGCGACCGTGCGGCTCTCGGGCTTGAGCCTGCCCGGCGAGCAGCAGCGTTTTCTATTTCGCATCTCCAGCCCCGTCGAGGATGCGGACAACGGCGCCCTCTTAGGCTGGCTGCACAGGGACTACGACGTCAAGAATTTCCTGGACCCCCTCGTTTATCCCGTGCGCTTCGGCAATACCGGCCACGCCATGATCGTCGACAAGCTGGGAGCCATCGTGAGCTGCCCTCTGCTGCGTACCGGGAGCGCGATTTCGGACCGCGCGCTTATCGCCAGAGTTGCCGACGACCAGGGAGGATGGATCACCGCTTACAACGACGGCCATGGATCGCAGAAGTTCTCCATCATCGGTCACGCACCGCTCAGCGGCGTGAACGGACTTCTAGAGCCGGGGGCCGGCTGGTACATGTTCGTGTGGCAGGACTCCAGTGAGATCTTCGCGCCAGCCAGAAGTCTGCTCGCCGGTGTGGAGCTGGCCGGGCTACTCGCCATCGGGCTTCTGGGGATCCTTGGGTTTTACGCCAGCAGCCGTATCATCAAGCCCATTCGAAAGCTTCGCGAGGCGGCTGCGCGCATCGCCAGCGGTGACTTGGACCAGCCCCCGGACATCGATACCGGAGATGAAATCGAAGATCTTGCCCACGAGTTCAATGACATGAGAGAGCAGCTCCGTCAGCTCATCGGCACCCTGGAGGACAAGGTCGAGGAGCGAACCCGGGAGCTGGAGGATACACAGGCGGAGAAGGATCGCATCGTCGAGCATCTTATCCAGACGGAGAAGATGGCAGCAATGGGAACCATGGCCAGTGGTATCGGCCACGAGATCAACAATCCCCTCTATGCCATCCTGGGCAGGGCGGAGGCGATTCGCGACGGGCAGGACATAGACCGTTGTCGTGGCTACGGCAAGGAGATCATCAAGTATGCGAAGCACATCGGCGAAACCGTCAAGGATCTCTCCGGATATGTGCGCCCCGGCACGCAGCACGAGCGAGAGCTGGTGGATGTGAACGAGAAGCTCGCGGAAGCCGTTTCAATGGTGGAGCAATCGCTTCTCGGCAATGGGGTGGAATTCACGCAGAGGCTTGCGCCGGTGCCGGGTATCGCGGCAAAGCCCGAGGAGATCCGGCAGGTTTTCTTCAATGTGATTCGTAACGGGGTCCAGGCCATGGGGGAAATGGGGACCCTGGAGGTCGAAACCCGTATCGACGACGGCCAGGTGGTGGTACTGATTCGCGATACAGGCCCGGGAATTTCCAAGGATCACCAGCGCAAGATCTTCGATCCCTTCTTCACCACCAAGGGACCGGAGGAAGGGGAGGGCCTGGGGCTGTTCATCGTTCAACAGATCGTCAAGAAATACGACGGTGAAATTACTCTGGACAGTGAAAACGGTGTGGGAACGGTATTCAGCATCCGCTTCCCCGTCGGCGAACGAAATGGAGCACTATGACAATGTTGCACCACGTCTTGGTCATCGATGACGAGCAGGAGGTTCGCGACGTCATCCGGCTGCAGCTCAGCGGCACCCGCTATGAGCTACTGGAAGCAGAGGATGGCGAGCAGGGGATCGAGTTCCTCAATAAAAACGCGCTCACCGTGGATGTGATCATCTGCGACGTCCGTATGCCGAAGATCAACGGTGTCGAAGCCGTTAAGTACTTTCACCGGGAGTATCCCTCCACGCCGGTTATCGTATTGACGGGATATCCGGATGTGAATCTCGCGGTGGCGTTCATGAAGCAGGGCGCCGTCGAGTATCTCGTCAAGCCCGTGGAAAAGGAACAGCTCATCGACGCGGTGGAAAAGGCCGCCGCCAAGCGCACGCTGTTCAGCGGTGGCGGCAGCGAAATAAAGCCGTAGGTGTGATGATTGCAATCTAATCTGACGGGCACTGTCAGAAATGCTCGAATCGA
>PVMK01123641.1_pt1 | contig 22381 bp, 19 predicted proteins | sample 1853481 | NCBI WGS metagenome assembly PVMK01 (sample SAMN08533507, study PRJNA380276) | Marine sediment metagenome, whole genome shotgun sequencing project. | reverse complement strand
ACTTCCCTCGAACATGGACGCGGTCCATGGGAAAGTTATGACGACGCAGATGGGCGATAAAAAAGTGTATGGTAAACACGTGGACCATGGCCAGGATAGCCTCGATGCGGTGGACCCAAAGGGCGATGTTCAACCCCCAGCCCGGGATGATGCGGGTGGCAACCAAGGGGTAGGCCAGGAGCAAGCCGGTGACACCCAAAACTGGGATTCCCCAGAATACGGCCCAGTAGTCAAATTTCTCCCAGTAGCCCCAGCGATCGAATTTCGGCGCCTCGGCCCTGCCTAGCAACCAAAAGACATGCTGGATAGAGTCTTTGATATCCTTGGGCCGGGGAAGGATAGAGTCAGGGGAGAAAAGACAGCGGGGAAAATTTTTCCAGTTGATTTTAGAAAGCAGATAAAAGATGTGTGCCACAAAAAAGAAAAGCAAAAAAATTCCACCGTATATGTGAATGGTGCGGCAGGCCTCGTAGCCGCCGAACACCAGGGCCAGCCCCTGGCCCCATGAGGTTTCGATGTAAAGCCGAGCCAGGCCGGTGCTTCCCTGGGCCAAGAAAGAGAGCAACAAACACAGGTGAAAGAGCCGCTCCAGCGGAGTAAACCGTTTGATCCTAGTCTTTGTCCTCACCTTCAGACTTCTCCTCTTTGATGAACAGTTCTCTTACTCCCCACAAAGCCGCGTGGGGCAGGGCGACCAAAAAGGTTGCCACCGTCAGGGTCACCATGCTCCAGAACACATAGAAGAGAATGGGAAAGCTCTTCCGGGTGGCCATGTGTGCCGGGTTGGGGGTGTGGACCACGAAGGAGGCAAAGGAAGCACTGGCCCCCTCATGGCACTTGGCGCAGACATAAGCGTGCCTCCGAATGGGGTTCATCGGGGAATAGTAATGCTCGATGCTGGCGATGGGCTCACCCCCATGGCACTGCCGGCAGGTGAGGTTGGCCCGGACGGTGTGGATGTCCCTGGTCTGTTCGATGTGGCATCTCTCGCAACGCGCCCGCTGGTAGAACCTGATTGCCCGGTGGGAATCCGCCAGCCTGGTGCGTATGCGTACCTTGGCCGCTGAAGGGCTATAGGGGAATAGGCCCCGCCTCACCCCGGGTATCCCCACCAGAGGAGCCATGCGGCGGGGCTTGACCTCGTACTCCTCGTAAAAGCCGGTGCTGACCTCGTACTCTCTGTAACGGCGGATAGCAGAGGCCACCTCCTCCCCCTGAGCCCAAGCTGTTCCGGGGAGAGTCATGAGCACCAAGAGCCCCACCAGCCCTATCAAAAGGCCGATCGTGCCCCACAAAGGCGGAGTGACAAGCCTCGTTATCCGATTAACTCTAATTGTTGAACGCATAATCCAGTTGCTTGATAGTGGAAAGTGCACGTTGCTAGATGTTTAACGTTTTGAACATTTGATATTTGAATTTCGGATTTGTTTCGAATTTCGATATTCGGATTTCGGATTTAATTAAGTTACTCCTCAGCTTTGAGTAAAATTGATAACTTGTATTAACGTGTGCGATGCACTCCCAACAAAGTTTTCTTGCTCAAACCGTCGAACACTTGCTGCAAAGTTGCCAGATCATCATTTTCGTGCTTGTGGCATTGCTGGCAGGAGTTTGGGACCTCGGGGTTGCTCAGGGTATACTTTGGCAGAAGGGCAACAAAAGCATGGCTGTGTGTAATCCCGGACTCGGCGCTCTTGACAACTCTTGGCATGTGGCAACCGACGCAGTTGGCAAATGAGTGGATGGAATGAGACAGGTTTGTGTTTATCACCCGGTGGCACCGTAGACACTGCTCGGAACCAGAGCCCATTGTCTGGAATTGAGTCGGGGCCACGCCCAACTGATGGACGAAGTGGCAGGACGTACAGGTGACGCCTTCTTTGGCGTGAGAGGAAAGCTTCCAGGCATTGTATTCCTGGTGGTGTCCGTGAGCCAAGCCGTTACTGAAGGCAGTTCTTATTGCCATAGTGGCGGGATAGGGAGAGTCAAAGTAGGGACCCAAGGCTCGACCTGGGCGGTAGCCCACCGGCCAAGCCACGTCCTTCACCTTGGTTGACACACCGGTGCTGTGACAGGCCCCGCAGACCTGGGTCCTGAGCCCGGCGGGCAGTGTGGCCGGATTGACAATGGTTGTTCGCTTGTCAAATACGGCTGTTTTGGGCAGAACTACGTGATGAGACCCCGGACCGTGGCAGGCCTCACAGCCGACTCGTCCTTCGACAAAAGTACCCTTCTCAATATCAGAGCCAGTTGTGTGACAGCCGCTGCAATCGTTGATCCAGGAACGCTTGTCCCAATCGTCCTCGCGGTAAGCCAGCCAGCGGTTTTGCCAGATGTCATATTCAATGGGGGCAACATAGAGAGTGCCTTCCTTCTCGACAATGTAGCCCTGTTTCCACTGGATGCCGATGGTGTACTTCAAATCCTCAACTTCAGGGATGTAGATATCATCGACCGGCACCTTCAAATCTTTCTCCATCTTTCGCAGGTCAGCCCTTATAGCCACGGGGTTGATGGTGGCGGCCATGGCGTCCAGATTTTGGGTCACGTCCTGAATCGTGCGGCTGTGGAGTGTACCTCGCCAGGAGTCGTAGTGCTCCAGGTGGCACATCTTGCACTGCTCTGAGCCCACATAGGTCTTCGGCTCAGACACTACTTTCTCTACCTCGTCGGGGCCGCGCCCGCAGGCGGCCAGAAACGCGATCAGCAGTACTGTGCTAGCAAGTCTGGCCCATCCACTTGTTTTCATCTTTCCCTCCCTGTCCACACAGGCTTAGAAATCTCGATCGCCCCAAATCTTAGCCGGATATTTCGCGGTTCGCTTATGGCCCCGTTTAACTGGAAACAGAGCAAGGTAAACCACTCAGTCAGAATCACCCACATACCCTTCAATTTCTTCTCTGTCAAACTCGATGAATCTCTTGGTCAGCCCGGCCAGCTCCCGGTAGAATGACGACTCCGCCGCAGCCATTACCTTGTCGCAGAAGGCAGGTACCCAGCGACTGAGGTGCTCATCGAGAAACCGCCGCTCCATGTCAAGACAACGGAAAGCTTCCTCGTCGTCGTCCTCGGACCAGGCCTGTTCTTCGTGCCGGGCAAGAGCCTCCATAAACTCGAGCTCCACCGAGATGTGGTCTGGGAGTCCCGTGTACTCGGGGTCGTAGTCAAGCCCTGCAGATTCAATAAATTTTTTGACCTCAGCAGTGGCCTCCCCCCAAAGCATACCGCTCTCGACACCATCTCTCTGGTGGTGCACGGACTCGTGAGGCGAGATGTGTCCGCCGGGGCCTAAGAACAGCCCGGCGAACTCCACTGCCAGGTCGTCGAGCAACTCCTCCTCAGGTTTCTGCAGAAAGTCACTCGTCAATTGGATTCCCAGGTCAGATAAGACCCCCAGAAACTGGGGGTCTTTAACCTGGTGAAGTAGGTCTGCATTAACCTCTTGACGATAGACCGAGGCCAGGAGCCCGTATATATTGCTTCTCTGCCTGGCCACGGCCGTCCTTTGCGCTTTCTCCGTGTTGCCCATTTGGATCTCCTCAGTGACTCTTAGGCCTTGCTGACCTTGACCACCGTGTCCATCCAACGCTGCTGACCGGCAACCGGGTCGGGCCTGTTGGGGATGATCCAGTTTGGATGCACGCCGTGTTTCTTCCACCACTTGTGCTTCAGATCCGGGTCATTGTCTCCGGCCAGCGGGGCCTTGTTGCCGGAAGCGTAGCGGCCGTACTCCCAGTGCCCTAGGTGATGCGAGATGGCGACGACGCCAGGCACCACGCCTTCGGTCACCTTGGCAGTGGTTGTGATCTCACCAATCTCGGACTTGACCTTGATCTTGTTGCCGTTCTTGATCCCCAACCGCTTGGCCGTTACCGGGTTAATCCAGGCCGGGTTGTCATGGTAGGCCTCGGTCAGCCACTTGCAGTTGGCCGAGCGGGAGTGGATCTGGACCGCAACCTTGTAGGTGGTCAGTATGAGCTCGTCCGAGCCCATCTTCTCATGATCGGGAATGGCCATGTAGGTGGGCAGGGCCGGGAAATTCTTCATCTCCAGCAGCTCGGAATAGACCTCGAAGTATCCGGACTTGTTGAGCTTATCCGGCTTGAACCCTGCGTAGACCTTGCCGCCTATCTCTTGGCCGATATAACCTTTGTAAGCGCTCTTGGTCTTGACATAACCTTTTTCCTTGGCCTCGGCCTCACTCTTGGCCTTGGATTTGTGCCAGTTCCAGTAAACCCCGGTGGCCTTGTCCAGGATGACGCCCTCTTTTTTGAGTGCGTCTCCTTTGACCTCCTTCTTGTAGCCGTAGTACTTGGGCTTGGCCTTGGGGTCATGGTAGACACCGTGCTTTTTCATGTACTCGAAACCACCGGCCGCCTTGACGGCGGGGGTCTTCTCGCACGACATCTTGACGAACTCCTCAGCCGAGTTGAAGCCCAGCGGAAAACCCATCCGGTTTGCCAACTCGCAAACCACGTCCTTGAAGTCACGACTCTCACCCAGGGGTTTAACGAAGGGCTGCCGGATGTAGTACTCGGGCACCTGGGTCGGTGAAACCATGTCTTCCCAATCCCACCACTCGAGATAGCTCGGATTAGGCAGAATCAAATCGGCCAGGGCCGCTGATTCGTCGTAGTAGGCGTTGACGCACACCGAGAAGGGGATCAGGCTTTCATCTTTCATGATGTCGATGTTCTCCTGACACTCCCCATTGGCATAGACCGGGGTGTAGCAATACCACATGTATATCTCAGGTCTGCCGGCCTTGCCGTCCTTGATCATCTTGAGAACCTGGTGATTGGCTCCATGGGTCGGGTAAACGGTGTCGCCCGGGAAGCCCGCGGTGATCTTGAGGCCCTTGCCCTTGGGCTTCTTTTTGGGACCCTTGGGGTACTTCCATTTGGCTCCCACTCCACGGCAGCGGCCGCCGGGATTGTCGATGTTACCGGTGATGGCTGCCAACATCTGGCAGGCCCGCTCGGTGTCGATACCGTTGTAGTGGGCCACCGCGCCCCGGTAGCTTATGACCACCGCCGGTTTGGTTTTGGCGAACTCAAGGGCCAGGGCCTTGATCTTGGCCGCGGGGACGCCGCTTATCTTCTCGGCCCATTTTGGGGTGTACTTGGCCAGGTGTTTCTTCAAGGCGGCCACCTTTTTACTTGTGCTGGCGTTGCGGTCCTTGGTGGCCTTAGTGAACTTGAGAAACTCCTTGTCGTAGAGCCCGGCGTCCATAATAACCTTGCACATGGCCAGGGCAACAGCCCCGTCAGTGCCCGGCTTTATGGGCAGCCATTCGGTGGATTTGGCCGCGGTGTGAGACAGCCTGACATCGAAGGTGTACATCTTCACCCCCCGCTCCACCATGGCACTCACAAGCCTCTGGGAAGTGGGAATGTGGTTGGTGTGGGCTTCCAGGACGCTTGAGCCGAAATTGAGCACGAACTTGGTGTTGTCGAAGTCCCAATTGTCATAGTGTTTGCCCCAGGTGAGTTCCTGGGCCGTCCACTTGCCCCCCTCACAGATGGAGGTGTGGTTGCCGACGGTCTTGGTGCCGTAAGCACCCAGGAAAGCGCTTTTGACAATTTTGCTGGATGAGCCCTTCATCCTGCCGTAGTGGAACATGAACTTTTCCGGGTGGCCCTCGTCGCGCAGCTTTTTGAGGCGGGCTGCAAGGTCGGTGAGGGCTTCATCCCAGGAGATTCGTTTCCATTTTCCTGCACCGCGCTTGCCGGCGCGCTTCATGGGATAAAGCACCCTGTCCGGGTCGTAAAGCTGGTTGATTCCGGCAGCCCCCTTGGCACAGATCTTACCCTTTCCTCTAATGGAATTGGGGTGCCCTTCCAACTTGACCAGTCGGCCATTCTCGACAAAGCCGATCATGGCGTCTCTGGTGACACAGTTCCAGCAGGCTGAAGGGATCATTTGCCTTTCCTTCCCGGTCTCGGGAGAGAAATCCTTACCACCCTGAGCCAGCTTGATGGAACCGGCCAGGGCCTTGGTCTTGAAGATTCCCCCCGTTGCCAGGATAGCACCACTGGCTGCACCCAGCTTCATAAGGTTACGGCGAGTTAAAGTTTCCATATTTTCCCCCTGCTTTCTTCCTTTGGAATGGTAATTGGGTTGTATTTACCCTATGTGACTTCCGAACGCCACGCTTCCGTTTCCTTATATACCTTCTTTACCTTCTTGGACTTTAAGGCCCCATGAGGGTCGATATAGAAATTCATGGGGACTGTGTCCTGGTCCGGAAGTATCGTCGTCTTTTCCCTGGTCTCTAACAGCTTGAACTCTTTAGCGAGTTTTGCGACCTCGCTGTTTGGATCGTTCAAATCACCGAATATCCTCGCCCGGCCTTGGCAGATGTTTGAACATGCCGGTTCAACCCCTTGATCAATACGATGCTGGCACGAGGAGCATTTGGTAATTCCCGTTCTTGGTCTTGTCTTTTCCGGCTATCAGCATTTTGTTGTATGTGCGCGCACCGTAAGGACATTTGTCGATGCACTTGCCGCATCCGATGCAAAGGTGATTCTTATAGAGGATCAGGCCGTCAGGGCGCTTGTACGTCGCCCCGTCCCGGTAGCGGATCTTTTTGCCGTCCGGTGTAACAAATTTTTGCCTCTCTTTGGGGTATTCCGGACAGACCTTAACGCAGGGCGGAACCCCGTCTGCTTTATTGCCTTCGCAGTGATTGCAACGCATGGGCAGGAATACCTTCTGAGTATTGGGGTACTTGCCCATGACATCGTCACTGACCACTGTCCTCCATTCCTCAAGCGGTACCGCGAACTCCGCCTTGCAGGCAATGGTGCATCCCCTGCAGCCGATACACCTGCGCAGGTCAAAGATCATAACCCACCTTGGGGCCTGTCCCCTGGCAGCGGCCGCCTCGATGGCAGGGAGCAGACTCCCGGCAGCGGCACCGGCTGTCACCGCGCCTGCCGTCTTGAGCATGTCGCGTCTTGAGATACCAGCTTTCTCACTCATAATTGCCTCCTCGATTTCCTTGTTCCTTGTTTAATATTGTTTCTATTCACCCTCTCCGAGTTCATCTAGCAAGTCTTCGAAGTTGGTTAAGGCCGCATCTAAAAGCATCATGGAGTACTTCTTATTGTGAACCCCATTGCCGAATTGGACGACGCTAAAATCGTCGCGGCCTTGTTTGAGCATCACCCTGAACTCGGCGAGTTTTTCCTTGGTAAGCTTGGACTTGTGCTTGGCCAGAGCTTTGATGGCCTGTAATTCAACCTCCTTGGTGTATTTGATCTCTTTGGCCAACTCGGTCTTCCAGTCCTTGAGCATCTTATTGTGGTCCTTGGTGTGGCAACGGACGCAGGCCTTGCCCGAGGCTATCAAAACCTTTTGGCCTTTATCAGTTAACTTCTGCTCCAGGTGACAGCCCAGACAGTTGGTCCGGGCCTTGTACATGGGATCAGGTGAGCTCGAGACCCCTTCGCGCTTGGGGCCGGCGGCCAAAAGCCGCTGATAGCGGTGGGGATCGGAATGGCAGGCCGTGCAAGCGTCGAGCATTACCTGATCCTGCATGGGCTGCTTTTTCAAATCGGCCTTGACGTGCCTGATCGGCTGGTGACAGTCGAAACAGGTACCGTTTTTTACGGTCACGTGCTTCTGGTGCATCAGTTTCTGGTTTTTGGCTTCCTTGAGTTCTTTGTCTTGGTCGTGACAGGCGAGGCAGTTCTCCTTTTTGGTCCGGCCAGCGCCCAATACCAAAGCGGTTTTGAGCTCGCCTTTCTCGAAAAAGGCCTCATACGAAGCCCCGTTCGAGGCCTGGATGAGGTCAAAGTGGCAGCTGCTGCAGGTGACCTTGGCCTTTTTCAGCATCTCGTGGGTGATGGGCTTCTCACCCGAAGTCTGGATGGGCTTTTCGGGCAGCTTGTGGCAGAGCTCGCATTTGCCTCTGCCTTCGTTGAACTTGACATTGGTGAAATGGCAGAGGTGACAGGTGGCCTTGGCCACCTCGAAATGTTTCTTCTCGGTCTCGTGCTGGTGGCAGTTGGTGCAGTTGATCTTTTGGCCCTCGATTTGATTTTTCTTCTCCAGATGCGGTTTGTGCACATAGACTACTTTTTCGGTGAACTTGATCTTCTTGGTCTTGAATTTGTCATCCGGCTTGCCGTGGCAGTTGGCCGTCATACAACTGACGTCAACTATCTTCGGTCTCGTCTGGACCGAGTGGCCGCCGAGCGGAATGTAGGCGAAACGCTCAGGCGGTTTCTTAGGAATGTGTTTGACCTCAGCTTTACCGCCTTTCGCCACCGGCTGCTTCATCTCCCCAGCCTCCTCGGGCGGGGGCGGGTAGTGACACTCGACGCAGCCGACGTTATTGTGTTTCCCTTTTTTCCAAAGGTCGTAGCCTTTTTGAACTATGCTCGGGTAAGTCAGGATGTGGCAGTAGCCGCAGAAGAACTGGGGCTGCGGAATGTCCGGCTGCGGTAGGTCGAGCTGCAGTAGGTCGAGCTGCAGTTGCGATTTTTTCTGGGCTGCTAAAGCCGCGCCAGATAAACTCAGGCTCACCACCGTCGCAAGGATGAACATCCAACGGATCATTTTCTTCTCACTACGCATGTTCTGGTCCCTCTTCTTTCAATGGTAAAAACTTCTCCCCCAGGGTATAAGCCAACAGGAATCCACTAAAGATGCCTACTATAAGAAATACCTCCGTAATCGTGGGCATGTAGGAAGGCAGGATGGTAGGCAAATCGGGTGACAGCCTCGGAAAAACGTTGGGATAGATCTGTCCGCCCACCAGGAACAAATACCTCATGACAAAGGCCCCAACAAGAACCATCGATGAGCCTGCGAGCACGCCTCCAAGACTCTTTTTTTTCGCTGCACGGAGGAGAATGAAACTCGGCAATACACTCATGAGCCCCACTTCGAAAATCCAGAAGGCCGGGCTGAGCGGGCCTTTCAAAATGAAAAGGGTCGGCCCCTGACGCAACGGGTCGAGAAGGCCGGTTACCAGACGGTAACTTGTTAAGGCAAACCCCACCGCCAAAAGCAGGGCCAGCACTTGGGCCATCTCGAACATGAGGGCTTTCGACTCTGAGGACATCTCTTCGCCTTTCACCCGATAGGTGATGATGGTGGCCGCCAGTAGCACACCGTAGCCGGTGAAAAGAGCCGAAACGAGAAAATAGATAGGGTAGTAGGGGCCGTACCAGAGTGCCCTCGCCTCGGTGTGGGCGAATACCGAGCCCAACATGGTCAGGGCCGCCACCCCGGTAATGAAGGCCATGGTTGCGGTAATTCGCGGAAGTCTTGGATCGTCTAGAATTCTGTGCAGCCGGGGATGGTACAGGAGGCGATCCAAACGCATTTTTTGCAATATCCCGCCGAGGCGAGAGTCGTTCAAATCTTTGAGGGCCAAAAGTCTCAAGATGTCTCTTTTCCAGCCTTCGGCTTGTTCGGCGCGCTCGGCCAGATTAGCTCGAATGAGCAACCAAAGCTCCACAACCACGATAACCAGATAGATGTTATAGAGCATGCCCATCCAGGCAATAGCCGAGCGGAAGTTGGGAGAGATGGCATTTTGAATAGGCATTCTTTCCGGGCGGCCCAGGTGGAACAGGATAAACATCAGTCCGAACATTATGGTCGTCAAGGACAAGAAAACGATCCGCTTGGACATCATCTCGTAACGGTGCATGCCGAAGACACCACCCAGAGCGTTAATGATGCAAAGGCCCGATCCGGCAACGACGAGCCAGGTGTAAGATGAGACCAGCGTCGCCCAAGGAATCTGGAGGGAGAACTCCAGGATTTCCATGCTCAGGACAAGCGAGGCCACGAGGGCGTAGCCGGCCAGAAGAATAAAAGCGGCCAGCACGCTGAGCCAGACATAAAAGCGCGGCGAGCTCTCGACGGCTTGAAGCCCCTGTTTAAGTTTCACCTTCATTTGGGGAGCGAATAGGAATACTAATAGGGTAGCTGCCAATAGAAAGAGATAGCCGTACACTGTAGACCATTTCTCCGATAAATCCCATAAAAGCCCAGATCCAACAATAGCCGGAATCCCACAAACGATTATTACCCCAAATCTCCTTTTCAATTCCATTAGTATTCCTATTCGCTCCCCAAACCTCCATCCCGGTTCTTGGTTGGCTTGGAATAGAAGTACATTCCCCCGGCTATGACCGAGGCGGCCATAAAGCCTGAAGCGCTGATCCTGATCTTATCGAGGGTGTGGTTGACCACCTTATTGGGTGCCACCACCAGGCCCATGTTTTTGGGTTTCGCGGGCAAAATGGTGATCATGTCCGTGCCGCCGGCCTCGGTAAGGCCCAAGATGTAACTGGGTTGTTTCAGTCGTTGGACCCGTCGATGGACCTCCTTCACAATCTCGTCCCTGTAGTCGAAGGCAAGGGCACCCACCGGACAGGCGGCCACGCATGCCGGTTTCATGTAATTGAGCAGCGGGGTTCGGTTGTAGCATAGGTGGCATTTTCGGGTGACCCGCTTGGCAAAATCAAACCGAGGGATCTTGAAAGGGCAAGCCTGATAACAGTAACGGCAGCCAATGCATTTGTTCTCATTTATGACCACCGGACCTTCGGGAAGTTTTCTTATGGCTGTTACCGGGCAGACGCCGGCACAGGCCGGCCGGTCGCAGTGCTGGCAGGCCCAGTGCTGATAGTGGCGCTTGGTGGTGTTCTGTGAGTCGGCGCGAAGATTGACCACAACCCAGCTGTTGGCGGTGAGATCCGTATTCCGGTCGGTAATCAATTCATACCTGTCCATTTCCAGTTCATTCCACCGCTGGCAAGCAGACATGCACCGCTTGCAGCCGATACATCGGAAGGTATCGGCCAGTTTGGCGTATCGCCTTGACCGCGCAAGAGCGAAGGTCGGAGCTCCCAACGCCGCAGAAAGCGAGCCACCAGCCAAGAGTTTCAGCACGCTGCGTCTGCTTATTTTTTTTGCCGTCTTGTTCATCGACCGTTATTTTCTTAATTCCTCCCTCGCTATCTCTTAGATTCCGCTGGTCTTTGGTGGACGGCAGGAGGCTTGGGCATATCTTCTTTCTTGGCTGCCTCCAGAAAACCCACCAGAGCTTCAGTGGGGGTATCCTTGTGATGATGGCAGCTGTTGCAAGCGTTGGGTTGCTTGTCCAGGCCACCCGCCTTGAGGGTCTCCTGGGGGTACATGAATCTGAAAGTATGACTATGTGCGTCCCCAGCCTCGCCAATGGCCGCCACCCTAGGCATGTGACAGCGGACGCAGCTGCCAAAGGTGTGAATCCGGTGGACCGAGCGGTACTGAACCGTGGTGTGACAGCTTTTGCATAGCTGATCCTCGAACAGCCTGGTTTTGGAGCGAATGGCGAGGAGCAGATTTGACGTATCCACGTTGGCGGTAATGCCGGCCTTGCTCTCGTGCACACTGTGGCAAGTGGCGCATACCACCCCCACCTTGGCGTGTTCGCTCTTCTTCCAGTCTAGATATTGCTGGTTGCTGTATTTGGATTCACCACTGGGCCAGAAGTACTCGGCGTAACCGTTATCTTCGCTAGCCTCGTTGAAGTAAAATTTTAGGACGGCTTCACCCTTGTGGGTCTGGTACTGGACCGGATAAGCGTATTTCCCAGTCTTGTCACGACCCCTGGTGTGACAGGAACCGCATATCTGAGCTTGCGCGGCAGGCGTCAACCGTGAGGCGTTGATTATGGTACGAATCTCAAAGCCGGGGACAGCCTCAACGTGATTGCTTCCCGGTCCGTGGCAGGCCTCACAGGCAATCCCCATGTCGACGAAGGTTTTCTTCTCAGGATCCACACCGGTGACATGACAGCCGGCGCACTCTTTGAACCAATCCCGTTTTGCCGGCTCATCGGGATAATAGGGTTTCCACTCCCCCTTGAATACGTTGTAGCGGGCGGGAAGGACGATAAGGTTATCTCCTTCTTTTTTCAGGTATTGCTGTCGCCACTGGCTGCCCAGGGTGTAGTCCACGTCTTCTTTGGTAAAGGTTCTGACATCACTAGGTGAGTGGAAATCACCGATGTTCGCCAAAGGTTCGCTCTCGACATCACGCATCATCCTGGAATGAAGGGAAGTCTGCCACTCCAAGTACGTCCTTTCGTGACATCGCTTGCAGGTCTCAGAACCTACGAAGGTAGCCTCGAACCTGTTAGTGTACTTGCCCTCGAGCTTAGCTCCCTCGTGGGCCAACTCTTTTTTTAGAGCTACAGTCGTCACAATAACGACAGCCAATGAAAGGGCGAAAATTCCACCGATAATCAAAGGTATCTTTGGAAGGTTCTGAAACCTCTCACGCATTTTTGGCTTATCCTTCATCACCCAAGCTCCTTCATGTCTCCAGCCGCCACCATTCTGATAAAGGTCTCAAGAATCCTCACACGAACTCTTCAACCAGAAGACCAACTCTTCCTCATCTATCGGTTTACCGAGGCAGGCGTGAATGTAAGTGCTCATGGCCTCTTCGAGTTCGGGATGGAAAGGGCGACTGGAGAGGCCGATGACGCATACTCCGGGATTCGTTTTCTTGAGGGTCCTGAACAGACGGTTGTCCACAGGTAGGGTGTCCAGATCAAGAATAACCACCCGGGGTCCAGCTTCCTGCATTTCCTTATCCAAGGTCAGTAATGAATGCAGGGCAGTGGTTGAAAAATGCTCGCGTTCCAGCATGGCGCACAGATCATGGCACTGCTTCTCATCGGCATCTACCACCAAAATAGATTCCCGCATCCAAATCTCCGGAATTATTTGTTCTGACTCAAAATGTAAATTAAGTGGAATTGCTCCGGTTGTTCAATGGCAAATCCTATGCCATCTCTAGGAATTGGAAGATTAAATCAGGGGTCGATTTGGAAAAGAAAATAGGAAATGATCTGTTAAGTCATTAGGATTTAATCAAAACTTGTTCGTACAAAATGGGAAAAATATGAGGTTAATCGTAAAGAAAGCCCACTCCAGGTGATGGAAAACATCGGACTGAATCCCCGCGATATGTACGGATTGGGGACTCGATTTTTGGAAAGTTAGATTTAATCTAAAGATAACAGATTTTTAGCTGTGTCCTGAATCCGGACACAATTTTCCGCATCAGGCACGGTTATTTTACTAATTCTCCAATTTTCTAATTCTCTCATTATCTAACAAATCTGAGCTTCCTTCTGTCTTTCGATTTCTGATCTCTGACTTCTGACCTCTGATTTCTGTGCCTGCCGGTTAATGCGTGGTGGGCTGGGTGATCTGATATTTTCTTATCTTGTCGTAGAGGGTGCTGCGGCTTATGCCCAGACGCTTGGCGGCCTGCTTTTTATTCCACCCACAGTCCTCAAGCACTTCCAGGAGCAGCTTGCTCTCGTGCTCTACTAGGGTAGGAGGCTTGGACCCTTGCTCAGTCTTTGCGGCGGTATGGAGCGCGGCGGGCAAGTCTGAGGCCTCTACGCGACTTCCTTTGGCCAGGACTGTAGCGTGTTCAACAGTGTTTTCCAGTTCTCGGACATTACCCGGCCAGGAGTAGTCCAGGAGCAGCCGCATGGCCTCCGGGCTGAATTGCGCTATCTTTTTTCCTTGTTCTGCGGCAAAACGATGCAAGAAGTGGCGGGCCAACAAAGGAATGTCATTACGCCGCTCCACGAGTGGCGGCAATTGGATAGGAATGACGTTGAGACGATAATAGAGATCTTCTCTAAAATTGCCTTGCTTAACTTGCTGCAGAAGTTCCTTGTTGGTGGCAGCTATTATGCGTACGTTCACATTTAGAGTCTTTTCACCCCCTATCCGTTCAAATTTCTGAGACTGCAGAACACGGAGCAGCTTGATCTGGGCCGAAGGGGAAATTTCGCCGATCTCATCAAGGAAGACCGTACCATCGTGTGCCTGCTCGAAGCGGCCGGCTTTCTGCCGGATCGCACCTGTGAAGGCGCCTTTTTCGTGACCGAAGAGCTCGCTTTCAAGCAGGGTAGCTGGATATGCGGAACAATTGATGACCACAAAAGGCTTATTTTTGCGTGGGCTCCGCCGGTGAATAGCCCGAGCCACCAGTTCTTTGCCGGTACCGCTCTCCCCCTGGATCAGGACAGTGGCGTCGGTGGGGGCGATATCTTCAATCAGCTTGTAGATCAACTGCATCTTTGGATCTTTGCCGATGATACCGCTAAATTCCGCAGTGGTTTCAACCCGGCTCTGGATCTCGTGGATCTCCTCCTCCTGCAGAACCGCTCGTTTGATTACCCCTGCTGTCTGGCCCAAGATGAGACCAATCACGTCTATTTCCTCTACACTACAACTACAGCCTCCAGGGCAACCAATGACCAAAGCTCCAAAAAGTTGTTTTTCATGATGGAGAGGAATGATGGCCTGTCGAGCTGCCCTTTGAAAGTCATCAGGAACAAGTGGGGGACTCAACCCCTTTTTCTTGGTGAAAGTGATGGTTGTCAACCCCTCCAAAACAGCAGTAGCGGTTCTAATGTGTTGAGATTCTTTCAAAGTCTTAACTTCTCGCTCTGATAAAGAAAAAAGGAGCTCCCGGTTGCCATTGAGAATCAGGAGAACCATACTGCCACATTTCAGAATATTTTGGAATGTCTGAATGAGAGTGGATCCGATTTCACTGAGGGAACGTAATGCACCGATTTCTTGAACTATCCCACAGACGGTTCGGGTCTGGTGATGGGCGCGCTCCAGTTCCATGGTCTGCTCTTCAAGCCGGCCAGTATATTCCTCTAGCCGGGCAACCATGTGATTGAAAGAGGCCGCTAGTCTCCCTACTTCATCTTGGCCCTGCACCTGAACCCTTACATCCAGTCCCCCCTCGTCAATCTTTTGAGTAGCCTCGGCCAACGCCGCCAGAGGACTGGTCACTCGTCTGACGAGAAGGAGAGTTACCGTCAGAGCGAGCAAAAGAATCACCAGGGTAATCCCGCTCATCTGTAGCCACAGCCTGGTCACTTGCTGCCGGTAGGGCTTTTCAGTCAAACCAAGCCGTAATATGCCCGCGTTTCCTCCGAAAATGGGCCAAGCAATATCCAGATAGTGTTCACCGCTGGTCGAAGCGATTTCCTGGAAATAATCTTGCTCGCCTGGAACAAATCTATTGGCGCTGATCAGCTCGACAGGAACACCTTCAGTAAAGGTGTGAGCCAGAATCAGATCGTCGCGCAGAATAAAAAGGTAGGCAATTGAGGGGTTACTGCGTAGCTGATGGTCCAGCATCTTTTGGAGGGCAACCAGGTCGTTGACGAGGATCTTGTCAGTGGCCTCCAGTGCCACCGCGTGGGCCAAATTTTCTGTTTGAGCGGTCACCGCCTCAAATAGGCTTTTACTATACCGCTGGGTGACCACCAGCGAGATGAGTATGCCGCTGCCAATCACCAGGGCAGAAACAGCCAGGAGGAGTTTGCTTTTAAGGCTTTGCAGCCGCATGAGTATTCTTGTCCAGCGAGATTAGCCCCTGTTTCATTTGCCGAATGGAGTCGTACCATGCTTCCTGTGGCGCTATAAACCGGTCAATCATCAAGGCGCTGAGAATTTGCTGACCCTCGGGGTCCTGGTGCATGGAAAGAAGCAACCGTCGTATCGACCCTTTTAGTGCAGAAGGCGAGTGTCTTGAGGCAACCAATGGCGGGATGCCGTAGGGCTCTGATTTCCTGATAATCCTGGTTCTGGAGGTAAAGGTGGGGTTGTTGTGGTGGTAGTATTCCCAGATGAGCCCGTCTATGGTGGCTCCATCAACCAGGCCTCTCGCCACTGCGAGGATTGAGTTGTCGTGGCTATATGTATAAACGGTCTTACCGAAAAAGTTCTCGGGTCGCTCCCCCATCTGTGCTAGCCAATAGGTGGGCACAAGTTTTCCCGTATTGGAGTCCGGATCGGTGAAAGCAAAGACCCGACCTTTCAGATCTTCAAGACGTCGAAAGGGGCTATCTTTGTTGACGATCAGATAGGAATGGTAGAAGTGGCTTCCCTGGACCTGAGGGGTGGCCAGCAATTCAAAGCCGAAGTTGTCTTTACTGGTGGCGTAAGGACCGGAACAGACAAAAGCCAGATCAATTTCCCCTTTTCCGAAGAGCTCATTGATCTCGCTATAGGTTTTACGCTGAACGAGCTGTACATTCTTGCCCAAGTTGGTACCTATGTAGTCTAGAATCTGACGATAGTAAACGAAGGTCTCTTTGGGAGAGATCATGGCAGCCACCGCTACCCGCAGGGAATCCTGCTCTCTAGACTGATCTCCTGGGCGAGCTACAGGAATGGTATTACTGAAGTCAACAACCTGGGAGTCCCCACTTCGACTGCAACCATATGTAAGAAGAAGCAAGACGATCAGGAACCTTAAGGAAAAGTGGGAGAGGCGAAACGGAAAATTCACTGAAGTCATAGGCTCAATGGAAAATTAGAGGTGACCGATATTTGGACATGTATCCTATAGAATTGCTACGAATCTTACCATAAATCTCTGCAATGGCAACCCATTTTTTGCTATTAGATTAAGACTTAGCCAACGATTCGTGCAGAGAGGACAAGAGAAACACCCGGGCGTCAGCGGTCGCCCCTGGTGTTCGGAAGTCAGACATACCGGTTAAAACGTGATCTGCATGGCGTCGCAGGGGCAGGCTGGCATACACAACGGGCTAGCGCTGAACTTTTCTTCATGCCAGTGGGCCTCCTGGTGGGCGGGACTCATGAGCGGGGTGCTAATGGGCTTTCATTTTGGCCAGCGTCGAGCGACACCGATACTGGCGCCCAAAAGGATCAGGAAGACGCCGAGCCACAGCACCGTCATACCGGGTTTTATGCTGACCTCTGCAATGAAGGCAGGAGGAGTCTTTTCAACAGCTTTATCCTGGCCGGATGCAGGGCCCTGATAATCAAGGACGATGCTTCCGGCGCTTGCTTGTATCTGAGTGAGGGTGACGTAGGCCTCAACCGGTCCGGGCAGTCTAACCGGGCTTGCGGACCAGCCTTCTTGCCCCTTGGTGATAATGGCTTTAACGGTTACGGGGTTCCCGCTCTTGTAGGAAACCAACAGATCCGCCCCTACACTCACATCCTGGCCTTCCTTTTGGCCCATCATGGCTGATACGTCAAAGCCGACAAACGTTATCTCGAAGTCTTCAATCTTGATTTTCTCTTGCTTTTTCAACTCCAATTGTTTTCCAGTAGGATTATTTTCCTCTTCGCCAGGCTTGAAATCCACAGGGGATAAATAGAGATCAGAGACGAGTCCTCGCCTAATATGGGGGCGGCTGAAGCGCCTGCCCTGGCCGTCCGGGCTGTTCTCAGAACGGATATCGGGTCGGGCAATAAATTCAGTGTTTCCTTTCTTGACATCAACGGGAAGATCCAAGCGCACCCCTCTCGGCTCTGTGACAAACTTTGGGCCACTGAATTTTAACTCATAGCCCAGGGCGGGCTCCATGGTGCCCTGTGGCAACAGCACCTTTTCAGAGCGATCATAGACAGATGAAGCTATGATACCCAAAAACATTAAACCCACACCCAGATGGGCAATGGCGCCGGCGGACATGGTAATTTTTTTCCTGATAAGCTTTATGGCCAGATGCAGATTCATGCCCACAGCAGCCCCGGCAAAGAGCGCAAGCACCAACACAGCCATGCCCGGATAGCCGTGGTAAAGGGTAATGACTCCCGATACAATTGCCCCTACCAGGGCCCAGATCAATTTGCGGGAAAGTTTTGCAAAACTGTTTTCCCCCCATGCCAGCAAAGGCACAAAGCTCAACAATACTACCATGAGAATCGCCAGAGGCATGTTGGTGTCCACGTAGAATTCAGTGGAGACCTTGGAGGTTTTTTCAAGCACTCTGGTTATAAGAGGCGCAGATGTCCCCACGCCTGTAATGATAGCGGAAAGACAAAGGATGATCATGGCACCAATCAAACCAAATTCCCTGGAAAAATAGCTAAACTCAGCTCCCTTATCAGAGACGGGGATCTCCCTGACCCGAGTTACAAAAAACCACAAGGTGATGGTAATGAATACGAACATGAAAAGGACCAACCAGCTGGTGATGCCCAGATCCTGAAAAGAATGAACCGAGAAATCAGCAAGAATGCCAGAGCGGGTAAGAAAGGTACAGTAAATGACGAGGAGAAACGAAAAAGCGGCCAAGACAAAATTGGTTTTGCGTAATTTTCGCCTTGACTGTTGCAAAATCATGCCATGCATCAAAGCAGTACCAGCCAACCATGGTAAGAGGGATGCATTCTCCACCGGGTCCCAACCCCAGTAGCCTCCCCAGCCCAAAACCTTATAGGACCAGTAGCCGCCAATGATGATCCCGGCACCTAAGCTCACAAAAGCGAAAACCGTCCACGGTAGAGCCGGCCGGATCCAGCTGTCGTATTCCCTTCGCCACAGGGCGGCGATCGCATAGGCGAAGGGAATGGTAAATGCTGCATAACCCAGAAATACCACGGGCGGGTGAATCACCATCCATGGGTCCTGCAAGAGCATGTTCAACCCCTGACCATCGGCAGGAGCAGCGGCGAGCATTTTGAAGGGACTCTGTTTAATCAAAAGAATCATCAGAAACAGATTGTTCAGGTTGTAAATAGTCATGACCTGGGGCTCCATCTCCCCAGATTTATGCATAAGGAAGATACCAAGCCAGGCTCCGAGTAAGACCCAGAGCAGAAAGCTTCCTTCCTGGCCGGCCCAGAAAGAGCTGATCAGATATTGCAAGGGGAGGTCGCGAGATGAATAGTTGACCACATAGCTGTAGATAAACTCATGTTTGAGTATGGCGAACATCAATAAAATGGAGGCAAGGGTCACAAAAGCCACAAAACCTGTAAAGCTGTAGCGAGCTACATTCCAGGCCAAGGTGTCATCTTCTCTGGAATTCAAGATCCAGTAGCATCCAGACGAGATGCCAATGGCAATGAGTCCCAACCAAATTGTAATTTCACCTAGATTGCTCATTCTCCCTGAACCCGTCCTTCGTATTTTGTGGGGCATTTGACCAGCAGTTCCCTGGCCAAAAACACCTTCCTTTTCGGTTGGTATTTACCAATGGCTACCACCTTGTTGACATTGTCAAAGTTTCCAGGCCTCGGCCCGTCATATTCCACCTTCATCTCGTCGCCGCCATCTTCTCGCAAAGTAAAAAGCAAGTTATTGGTTTGCAAATCATACCTGTCAGTGCCTTCCACCACGATACCGGCCACCTGCACGGGCCGGTTGCTTGCCTTGGCCTCGCTGAGACTCACATAACTGGTCAAGGTGGATTTAAAGGAATACATGGCCATGGCCATGGCCAAAACAATGACAACGCCACCAATGACGTATGACTTCTTCATCTTCTCATATCCTCTGAGGTTTCTTCTAGTTTTCTGATTCTTCTATCCAAGATGAACAGATAAAAGGCTATGCCAAACCATATGATCAGATTGACACCCAAGACAAAGTTTAACCCTTCTTTCATCCTTTTTCTCCCTCTTGTTTTAATTTTTCACTGATGACAAATTCAGGTTCTTGCCTACCCTCCAATCTTAATAACCTTATTTTTAACCTCAGCATCCAGACAAACAGCCCGGTATACGCGAGTAAGGAGCCCAAAAAAACCTTCAAGGTTTTCGGGTCCATTCCCGGTTTGGCGGGGTTCATGGTGTCTTCAGGATGGAGAGAGGCCGTAATCCTCGGCACCACAAAGACCAGAAAAGGCACGGTCACAAAGGCAAGGATCGAATACACCGCAGCAAACACCCGCCTTTTTTCAGGATCAGGTACAGCGGAGCGCAGGGCAAAATAAGCACCATAAATCATCAGAAGTATGACGATGGAAGTCTGGCGGGGGTCCCAGTTCCAGAATGAGCCCCAGGTCGCCTTGGCAAATATGGAACCGGTTGCGGTGGCAAGTATGCAGAAAAGTAACCCCAGTTCTGCGGCTGATAAGGCCAAGTGATCCGTCTTGACACTTCGTCTGGCCAGATACATACAGCTTGCGACCATGGAGAGCAAAAAGGCAAGCGTGGCTATCCATGCCTGGGGAACGTGAAAAAACAGGATTCGAGAGGTCTGCCCAGGAAAACCGGCGGCCGCTCCCGCGTACAAAAAAGCGGCGCTGATGATAACGGCCATCCATATGCTCAACAATACTTTGATGATCATATGATCAGAGCCCCTTACTCTTCCCAGATCAAGGGAAACAGGAATAACGACATGATAATCATGATAACTGTATAAGCAACAGCAATCCTAACTTCTGGCCAGCCTGCGGTGTTCATGCCGTCAGCGGCCCTTTCACACCCTTTGATGGCGGTGATCATAAGGGGCAAAAGGAGCGGAAAAGAGAGGACGGCAAACAGCGCCCCCCGGGCGCTCGCTTGAGCTATCATGGCCGCGACGATGGTGGTGCCGGCACCCAGGCCTAGGCCGCCACTGATGATCATGGCTGCAAAGTGACCCGGAGAAGCTATCTTGTAATTCATCAAAAGAATAAACAGGGGCACGATAATTAACTGTAGGGCTCCCAAAAGGGTTAAGTTAAAAAACAGTTTACCCAAAAATACCGCCTGGGGGCGGGCAGAGAGCTTGAGTACATCCATGGTCCCTGCTTCTTCTTCTTTGACAAAGGAGCGAGAAAGACCGGACAGGGCGGAGAAAACCAGGATGATCCACAGCAGCACCGAGCACAGAAAGGGCTTCTCCGCTTCTCCAATACGGAAAGAGCCTATGGAGAAACTCACGGCCACCAGAGTGGTCACAGCGAACATCAAGATGGAATTGACCGCATAGCGCGTCCTGAATTCGCCGCGTAGATCTCTAAGCCAGATTGCTGTGGCTTCATTCAGATAGGTTAATGGCTCGTTCTGCGTAATCCACCTCCCGCTTCTCATTGGATGCGATCACAGTCATTCCCAACTGCCGGTGTTCCAGAATAATGTCTTCAACAATTTTCATCCCATTGCTGTCAAGGTTGCATCCTGGTTCATCCAGAAGCAGCAGTGGGGGGCTATGGAGGAGGGCTTGAACAAGTTTTAACCGCTGTTTCATGCCGGACGAATAGTTCCTGCACGTCTTATTGGCGTTTTCGGTCAACCCAACCCGCTCCATCATGTTAAGGCAACTTTCGCGGTCATAAGCAATCCCACGCACTTTGCAAAAAAATTCCATATTCTCAAGGGCCGTCAATTCGTCATACAGGGCCAAGGCGGGGGCCACCATGCCGAGAAATTTGCGCCTCGATTTTTTGGGTATGGGCTCATCTCCCATGAACATTTCAACCTTACCCAACGAGGGCCTGACGAGACCGGCAATGATGCGGAGCAAGGTGCTCTTACCTGAACCGTTCCACCCGGTAATGGCCAGGACCTCCCCCGGATGCAGTTCAAAGGAGATGTCCTTAAATAGTAAGGTTCCAGTATAATGTTTGCAGATGTTACTGAGTTTGAGGGAATACATATTCCTTCGAAGATTTTCGGTCTTTTAGAAATTTATCGCTCTTCCCAGAGGCTCGATAGCCCGGATATTTCATGAATTGCTGTCGCGAGACCGCGAAGATGGGCGTGCCACCTGGCAACCGTCCCGCGGTACCGCGGGATTGGTCCGAGGCGTACCTGAACGGTACGTCACAGGGGCCGACACCCGAGGACGCCAGGAAGGACGGCCATATCCGTGGTCGCAGCAGGTGATTCATGGAATATCCGGGCTAGGACAGCGAGCAACGGCGAGAGTTTAACACAATCCAGTCTTTTGTAGAAGTTTCTTCCATAATTAGAAACACCCAGGGCAGCTTTGGCTGCCCTGGGTGTTTCGCAAGTCATACATTTCCGCTAAAAGCTAATCTGCATGGCTTCGTAGGGGCAGGCAGGTATACACAGTTCACAAGCTATGCATTTTTCATGGTCGAACAAGACATGCATATCTTTTCTTTCGACTGAAAGTGCTCCAGTGGGACAGACAGAGGAGCAGGCAGTGCATTCAATGCACTTATCTTCGTTCCATTGTACGTCCTGGGCAAGAGGTTTGATATCCAAGCCCAAATCTGTGGCAAACTTCAAGCCTGCATCCAGGTTCTTCTTGCTGCCGCTGAGTTCCACCACCAATCTACCCCATTCTCTGGGGGTAATCCGGGCCCTGAGAATGTTCACCTTCAAATCATGTTCTGTAATGAGCTGATAGGTGACCGGCTGGTCGATCAGATGCGGTGGAAAGTTGAGTGTTAGTCGCTTTGTTGCCATTTTTTGCCTCCGTGTCTAGTAAGTCGCAGAGCGCAGAGCGCAAAGCGTCCGGAGAAAGATTTTTCGCCATGCGCTTGGCGCCATGCGCTTGGCGCTATGCGCCAGGCGTTATTAATTCACCGCCACCCGGGCGTTGTTGAGAATTGGCCTTTCTTGGAGCAATTTGAACTTGACCCCCGAATCCA
>PVMK01118232.1_pt1 | contig 22400 bp, 18 predicted proteins | sample 1853481 | NCBI WGS metagenome assembly PVMK01 (sample SAMN08533507, study PRJNA380276) | Marine sediment metagenome, whole genome shotgun sequencing project. | reverse complement strand
AAGGTCATCCCGCCCATACGCGAAGAAATGAAGGGCGACATGGAAGCCATGATCCATCACTTCAAGCTGTTCACCGAGGGTTATTGCGTGCCGATCGGTGAAACCTATGCTGCGATCGAGGCGCCCAAGGGAGAGTTTGGTTGCTACCTGGTGTCCGATGGCGCCAACAAGCCTTTCCGGCTTCATTTCCGTGCGCCAGGCTTCGCCCACCTGTCGGGCATGGATGAACTGGCCCGGGGACACATGCTGGCGGACGCGGTCGCAATCATAAGTACTCTTGACCTGGTATTCGGGGAGGTAGACCGCTGATGGCGAAGAAAAACAACGGTAGTGCCATGCTGACCGGAAAAACCCTTAAAACCATAGACCACTGGGCCGCCAAGTTCCCTGCGGATAAAAAGCGTTCCGCACTGATCCAGGCCCTGATGGCAGCGCAGGAGCAAAACGGTGGCTGGATCAGTCGCGAATTGACGGAAGCCGTTGCCGGGTACCTGGAAGTGCCAACGGTATGGGCGCACGAAATCGTTTCGTTTTATTCCATGTTGTTCGATCAGCCCGTGGGCCGCCACAAGGTAAACCTGTGCACCAATATTTCCTGTTGGCTCAACGGAGCGGAAGACCTGTTGGCGCATGCGGAGAAAAAACTTGGATTGAAACTGGGTGAGACAACTGAGGACGGGCGTATCTCGCTGGTCAGGGAAGAAGAATGCCTGGCCGCCTGTGGCGGTGCACCGATGATGGCCGTTGACGGTCATTACCATGAAAACCTGGACATCGAAAAGATGGACGCCATCCTGGATGGTCTTGAGTAAACGGGGCTGCGAGTAAGAGACATGGCAGAACATAACGTCGTTTTCACTACATTGCATGCCGACCAGCCCTGGTCGATGGACAGCTACCTGTCCATCGACGGTTATCAGGCCTGGCGCAAAATCCTCGAAGAAAAAACGTCACCGGAAACGATCATTGACATGGTCAAGGACTCGGCGCTTCGCGGCCGGGGCGGTGCGGGTTTTCCGACCGGGTTGAAGTGGAGCTTTATGCCCCGCTCGGCTCCCATGCAGAAATACATTCTGTGTAACTCGGATGAATCCGAGCCGGGCACCTGTCACGACCGCGACATCCTGCGTTTCAATCCTCATTCGGTGATCGAGGGCATGGCCATTGCCGGTTACGCAATGGGCGCCACCGTGGGATACAACTACCTGCGGGGTGAATTCCACCACGAACCGTTCGAGCGCTTTGAGCAGGCACTCAAAGAGGCTTACGAGGCTGGCCTGCTGGGCAAAAATATCCAGGGTTCCGGTTTCGACCTGGACATCCACGCTGTACTTGGGGCCGGTGCTTACATCTGCGGTGAGGAAACCGCCTTGATGGAGTCACTTGAAGGCAAAAAGGGTCAACCGCGATTCAAGCCGCCTTTCCCGGCTAATTTTGGCCTGTATGGCATGCCCAGCACGGTCAACAATACGGAAACCCTGGCTTCAATACCTTCCATCATGCGCAAAGGCTCCGATTGGTTCCTGCATATCGGCAAGCCCAATAACGGCGGGCCGAAGTGCTTTTCCGTGTCAGGCCACGTGAACAAACCCGGGAACTACGAAGTTCCGCTGGGAACGCCGTTCCCGGAATTGCTTGAGATGGCAGGCGGTGTGCGCGAAGGGCACCGGCTCAAGGGCGTCATTCCGGGCGGATCGTCGATGCCGGTGTTGCCTGCGGACATCATCATGGATTGCACCATGGACTTTGACGCACTGGGCAAGGTCGGTTCCGGCCTCGGTTCCGGCGCAGTGATCGTAATGGATGACTCCACCTGCATGGTCAGGGCCTGTACGCGCATCGCGCGCTTTTATCACATGGAATCCTGTGGGCAATGCACACCCTGCCGCGAAGGCACGGGCTGGATGCACCGCATGTTGCAGAGAATTGTTGATGGCAAGGGTGAGGAAGGTGACCTGGAGTTGCTGCGCTCTGCCGCCGGCCAGATTGAAGGCCACACGATCTGTGCATTCGGCGAAGCGGCCGCATGGCCTGTTCAGGGCTTCCTGCGTCACTACTGGGACGAATTCGAATATTACGTGAAGAACGGCCGCTCAATGGTTGAAGAACAACAGGGGCTGGCTGCATGAGCGCTGAAATGGACACAAATGTGGATATGGTCAGCATCGAAGTTGATGGTATCCCCATGCAGGCCCCGAGAGGTTCCATGATCATCGAGGCCACGGACAAGGCGGGCATCGACATTCCCCGGTTCTGTTATCACAAAAAGTTGAGCATCGCGGCCAGTTGCCGTATGTGCCTGGTCGATGTCGAGAAAGCGCCCAAACCCTTGCCGGCCTGTGCGACACCGGTGATGGACGGGATGAAGGTGTACACCGGGTCTCGTCGCGCGATGGACGCCCAGCACGGCGTGATGGAGTTTTTGCTCATCAACCATCCGCTGGATTGCCCCATCTGCGACCAGGGTGGTGAATGCGAACTGCAGGATCTGGCCATGGGTTATGGCCGTTCCGTTTCCCGATTTACCGAACAAAAACGGGTGGTGAAAGACTACAACGTCGGACCGCTGGTGCAGACGGAAATGACCCGTTGCATCCACTGTACCCGCTGCATTCGTTTCCTCGAGGAAATCGCGGGAACTGCCGAAATGGGTGGCGTCGGACGCGGTGATCGCCTGGAGATCGGCACCTGTGTGGAAAACAGCATCGATTCTGAATTATCTGGAAATATCATAGACTTGTGCCCGGTCGGCGCGCTCACCGACAAGCCCTTCCGCTTCGCAGCCAGGGCCTGGGAACTGATGGCTAAGCCTTCAGTGGCAACGCATGACGGCGTCGGATCCTGTCTTTTTCACCATGTACGCCGGGGTAAAATTCTGCGCAGCGTGCCGCGCGAGAACGAGGCTACCAACGAGGCATGGCTTTCAGACCGCGACCGTTACAGCCACCTGGGTCTGTATTCCGAAGACCGTGTATTGTCACCACAACTGAAAGAGAACGGTGAATGGAAAACCGTCTCATGGGATGAAGCGTTTGAAGCGTCGGTCAAGATTCTGAAACAACAGCTTGAACAGCACGGACCCGGGCAGTTGGCCGTACTGATGTCGCCATCCAGCCCAACCGAGGAATACTACCTGGCGCAAGGCCTGGCGCGAAAGCTGGGCAGCAATAACATTGATCATCGCCTGCGGGAGCAGGATTTCTCAGACGATGCTGTACGTCCTGCATCGCCAGCATTCGAAAAACGGATCGCTGATATGGAGGCCTCCGATGTTGTTCTGGTAGTGGGTAGCAACCCCAGGCAGGAGGCTCCGATAATCGGGCACCGCCTGCGTAAAGCCGGGCTGAATGGTGCCAAGATCTCCGTGATCAATCCTCTCGACTGGAGCTTCACATTCGAAACCAGCCTCGACGCCATCGTGGCGCCGCAAGCACTGGTTGCTGAACTGGCAGCGCTGGCGTCTGCTGTTGAGAGATGTACAGGCACGCGGGTGCCGCAGCGGATTCGCTCAGCCCTGGATGGAATCGCTGTCAGTCAAAATCACGAAGAACTGGCCAGGCGCTTACAGGACGCAGGCAATGGCCTGGTGTTGCTGGGACAGTTCGCCATGAGCCACCCTGATGCCGCCTGGTTACGCGCACTGGCCGCGTACATAGCGGATGCAACAGGATCGATACTGAATGTTTTGCCGCATGGCGGCAATTCTGTTGGCGCCTGGCTGGCTGGCGCGGTGCCTCACCGCGGAATTGGCGGGAGCGCATCGCAGGCGGGCATGAACATGGTGCAGATGCTGGAAGATCCCAGGAAGTGTGTCTTGCTGTGGGATATCGAACCGGATTTCGACCTTGACAACCCGGCACGCGCCATGGCCTCGCTTGCTGCAGCTGAAAAGCTGATTGCCGTTGCCAGTTTTGCCACGGACAGTCTCCGGGCAGTTGCTGATGTGATCCTTCCGTTGGCCCCGCAAGCGGAGTCCGAGGGGAGTTTACTGAACCTGGATGGCGACAACATGAGCTTTGCACCGGCCGGCAAGGCGTCAGGAGATGCACGGCCCGGATGGAAGATTCTGAGGCGGCTTGGCCACGAACTGGACCTGGAAGGATTTGGGCAGGTCAGCCTGGACCAGTTGCAGTCTGAACTGAACGGCGCTATCGAGGCGGCTGATGCCGTGATCGGTGAAGCCCACCTGGAGGCCCCGGCGTATGGAAGCGGCCTGTACCGTATTGGTGAATTACCCATCTATTCGATCGACGCACTTTGCCGGCGCTCGGAGGCGCTGCAGCAAACAGTCCAGGCTCAAAGCCTGTTTGTCGGGCTCAATCCGGCGGATGCAGATCGGCTGGGCCTGAAGGATGGCGGCAAGGCCAGGGTCCGGCAGGGTGAAAATGCCACTGAACTTGAAGTCCTGGTCAGCGGCGATGTTCCAGCGGGCGGTGCCTGGGTGCGCTGCGCGACCGGCGCGACGCGCGGACTTGAACAGGCGGTTGCACCCGTCGTAGTGGAGGTGGCCTGATGCCTGAAACCTGGTTGGATCATCTGATCTACATGGTCATCCTGCTGTTGAAAATCATCGCAGTGGTCGTGCCGCTGATCCTGGCCGTGGCGTATTACACCTACATGGAACGCAAGGTCATCGGTTATATGCAGGTACGCAGGGGGCCGAACCGAATCGGGCCGCTGGGACTGTTCCAGCCTTTCGCGGATGTGTTCAAGCTGCTGCTGAAAGAAATTGTGATGCCCGAGAATGCCAACAAGTTCCTTTTTGTGCTGGCCCCGGTTCTTTCAATGGCACCGGCTTTTGCGGCCTGGGTGGTGGTGCCATTCAACGACTGGATGGTGATCGCGGACATCGACGCGGGTCTCCTTTACATACTGGCGATGTCCTCTTTGGGCGTTTATGGTTTGATCATTGCCGGCTGGGCATCAAATTCCAAGTATGCTTTCCTCGGCGCTCTCCGCTCATCGGCGCAGATGGTGTCCTATGAAATTGCCATGGGCTTCGCATTGATTGGCGTTCTGATCATGGCGGGCAGCCTGAACCTGTCGGAAATTGTCCGGGCCCAACAGGGTGGATTGCTGGACTGGTTCTGGTTTCCTCTTCTGCCCCTGTTTGTAATTTATGTCATATCCGGCGTGGCCGAGACCAACCGGGCGCCATTCGATGTCGCCGAGGGTGAGTCTGAGATTGTCGCCGGTTTCCATGTTGAGTATGCGGGGGCGGCATTTGCTGTATTCTTCCTCGCCGAATACGCCAATATGATTCTGATCTCAGCTCTGACGGCAATCCTGTTTACCGGCGGCTGGCTGTCGCCGTTCGAGGGTATTCCCGTTATTGGCGATACCATACTGGGGCAAGGCAGCATCTTCTGGTTCCTGGCCAAGACCGTGTTCTTCATGTACCTGTTCTTATGGTGGCGGGCGACTTTTCCACGCTACCGCTATGACCAGATCATGCGCCTGGGTTGGAAAGTGCTGGTGCCGATCACCATGGTCTGGGTGCTCGTTGCTGCGTGTTTCTCCGTATTTGGTCTGGTCGTGAGGGGAAGCTGAGATGAATGCCGTTACCAGATACCTGAAGAGTCTGCTGCTATTGGAACTGGGCCAGGGCCTCGCCGTTACCCTGCGCTACTTTTTCCGGCCCAAGTTCACTATTCACTATCCGGAAGAAAAAACGCCGAAGTCCAATCGTTTTCGCGGCTTGCACGCACTCAGGCGCTATCCGAATGGCGAAGAGCGCTGCATTGCTTGCAAGCTGTGCGAGGCTGTCTGCCCGGCTCTGGCCATTACCATCGATTCAACGCAACGGGAGGATGGCACCCGTCGCACGACCCGCTATGACATTGACTTGTTCAAGTGCATCTATTGCGGGTTCTGCGAGGAATCCTGTCCGGTCGATTCGATCGTCGAAACAGGCATCCTCGAATACCATTTTGAAAATCGTGGTGAACACATCATGACCAAGGAAAAATTGCTCGCTATCGGAGATCGTTACGAGGAGAGCATTGCGGAAAAGCGCAGACAGGACGCAGCGTATCGCTGAGCGGAGCAGAACAGATGCCGATTACTGAAATTGTTTTTTACATGTTTTCACTGGTGCTGGTGGCAGCAGCAGTGGCGGTGATCACGGTGCGTAATCCCGTCAATGCAGCCCTGTTCCTGGTGCTGGCCTTCTTCAGTTCAGCTGCCATCTGGATGCTGCTGGAGGTCGAGTTCCTGGCCATTATCCTGATCCTGGTCTACGTTGGCGCCGTGATGGTGCTGTTCCTGTTCGTGATCATGATGCTGGATATCAACCTGGCGCCAATGCAGGAAGGCTTCATAAATTATCTACCGGTCGGTATTACCGTGGCCGTCGTGATGGCGCTCGAATTGATGGTCGTGGTCTGGAGCAAGGGGCGGTTCGATGAGACCGCATTTCCCGTGCCGCCACCACATCCCGATACCTACAGCAACACCAAGGCGCTGGGGGAGTTGTTATTTACCAATTACCTGCTGGCTTTCGAACTGGCAGGTGTGATCCTTTTGGTGGCAATCATCGCCGCGATTGCTTTGACGCACAGGCAGCGAACCGGTTCGAAGCGCCAGAATCCATCCATGCAGGTCCGTGTACAGCGGGATGAGCGGGTCCGGCTGGTGAAAATGGACCCGGAACCAAGGCAGGGGAGCCAATAGTCATGCAGGGTGATATGGACAGGAGTATCGGATCATGTTGACACTGGCGCACTTCCTGAGTCTGGGCGCAATCCTTTTCTGCCTCAGCGTCGCCGGCATATTTCTCAACCGTAAGAACGTGATCATCATTTTGATGTGCATTGAGCTGATGTTGCTGGCGGTGAATATGAACTTTGTCGCTTTCTCCCGGTTCCTCGGTAACCTGGACGGGCAGGTATTCGTATTTTTCATATTGACCGTGGCTGCTGCAGAAGCGGCCATTGGCCTCGCGATCCTGGTCGTAGTGTTCCGCAGCCGCGGGACGATCAACGTGAGCGAACTGGACGATCTGAAGGGCTGATATGTCTCTGAAAATCACATTGCTGTTGATCCCCATGCTGCCGCTGGCAGCAGCAGTTATCGCCGGACTTCTGAGAAAACAGGTGGGCCGCGCCGGCTCACACTGGTTCGCCATCCTGGGCGTTGCGGCATCGTTTTTCCTTTCTGCCTGGGTGCTTTACCAGCAGATGTACGAAGGGTTGGGCATTCAGAATATCAGCGTGTACACCTGGATGGTATCTGACGGGATTCGCTTCGAGATCGGGTTCCTGATCGATCACCTGTCAGTGCTGATGATGACCGTGGTGTCTTTTGTATCCCTGATGGTGCATATCTACACCATTGGTTACATGGCGCACGATCCGGGCTACCAGCGCTTTTTCAGCTATATCGCGCTGTTTACCTTCTCCATGTTGATGCTGGTGATGGCCAATAATTTCCTGCAGCTGTTTTTTGGCTGGGAAGCTGTGGGTCTGGTTTCATACCTGCTGATCGGCTTCTGGTTCAAGCGGGAGTCGGCCATTGTCGCGGGTCTGAAAGCATTCCTGGTCAACCGGGTGGGGGACTTTGGATTTCTGCTGGGTATCGCGGCCGTGCTGTATTGCTTCGGCTCCCTGGACTACGCTACCGTGTTTGCTCAAAGTCCTGAAATTGCAGGCAAGACCGTTTCGATCATACCGGGCATGGAATGGCAGTGGATCACGGTGATTTGTATTTGCCTGTTCATCGGTGCGATGGGTAAGTCGGCCCAGGCCCCTCTGCACGTGTGGCTGCCCGATTCCATGGAAGGCCCCACGCCGATCTCAGCCCTGATCCATGCCGCGACCATGGTTACTGCCGGTATCTTCATGGTAGCCCGGATGTCACCGCTATTCGAGTTGAGTGACGCCGCCCTGAGCTTCGTGATGCTGATTGGCCTGGTGACCGCCGTGACCATGGGCCTGGTCGGTATCGTGCAAAATGACATCAAACGCGTGATTGCTTATTCGACGCTGTCCCAGCTGGGCTACATGACTGTCGCGCTCGGTGTTTCCGCCTATTCAGCCGCCATCTTCCACCTGATGACGCACGCTTTCTTCAAGGCCTTGTTATTCCTGGCCGCCGGCTCGGTGATTATCGCCCTGCATCACCAGCAGGACATGCGCTACATGGGCGGGCTCCGCCGCCACATGCCGGCCACCTGGATTACAGCCTGGGTTGGCACCCTGGCGCTGATTGGTTTCCCTTTCATGTCCGGCTTCTATTCAAAAGATGCAATCATCGAGGCGGTAGCGGAATCCAGCCGCTTTGGAGCCGATGTAGCCTACTGGGGCGTCCTGCTGGGCGTGCTGATTACTTCGTTCTATAGTTTCAGGCTGTTGTACCTGACTTTTCATGGCCAGCCGCGTTATACGGTTGACGTCGGTGCGGGCGAGCATCCCCCGGATGGCATTGTGCAACACGCGCCACACGAGTCTCCGCTGGTCGTCACGGTACCGTTGATCCTGCTGGCTATTCCGTCAATCGTGATCGGCTATTTCACCATCGGTCCGGTACTGTTCGGCGGATGGCTGTCGGATTCGATCACTGTGTTGCCGCAGAATGATGTTGTGGCGGCGGTTGGTCATCATTTCCATGGCGCCCAGGCAATGGCCATGCACGCGATTCAGACCGCTCCATTCTGGCTGATGATTGGCGGATTTGTGCTGGCAACGGTCATCTACCGCTTGCGGCCGGCAATTGCGGATTTATTGCAACAGAAAATGCCTGGCCTGCACCGCTTGCTGGAAAATAAATATTACATTGACGAGTTGTACCAGAGGATTTTTGTCAGCAGGATAGTCAGTATGGGCAACGTCCTTTGGAAAAAGGCGGATGTGGGTGTCATTGATGGCTGGATGGTAAACGGCTCAGCTCGCCTGGTGGACAATATTGCACAAAAAGTCAGGGTCTGGCAGAGCGGATTCCTGTTCCATTACGCCTTTGCGATGATCGTTGGACTGATCGGCATCCTCGCAATCTGGGTAATGTTGAAGTAGAGGGGCAAAAAGAATAATGGCATCAAACTGGCCCATCCTGAGCATTCTGATCTGGCTTCCCATCCTGGGCGGCATCACCGTAATTGCAGCCGGAGCGCAGCGCGCGTCGCTGGCGCGATTGCTGGCACTGGTCATTTCCATACTGACATTCGTGTTCAGTATTTCCCTGTTCACTTCCTTTGACACGACCACGGCTGCGATGCAGTTTACTGAGCTTGAGCCATGGGTTGCGACCTTCGATATTTTTTACCGCCTCGGTGTCGATGGTTTCTCGGTTCCGCTGATCCTGCTCACCACCTTTTTCGGTGTGTTGGTCGTGATTGCCGGCTGGGAAGTCATTCAGGACAATGTGCACCAGTACATGGCCGCCTTCCTGATCATGGAAGGCCTGATGGTGGGCGTGTTCTGTGCTCTGGACGCCTTGCTGTTTTACGTTTTCTTCGAGGCCATGCTGATTCCGATGTTCCTGGCAATCGGCATGTGGGGCGGCCCGCGGCGGGTCTACGCAACCATCAAGTTCTTTTTATACACTTTCCTCGGTTCGGTATTCATGCTGATCGGCCTCATTTACCTGTACATTCAGTCAGGAACCTGGTCAATACTGGAATGGCATCAGTTCCCGCTCACGCTGGAGGTACAGAAGTGGTTATTCCTCGGCTTCCTGGCGGCCTTTTCGGTGAAAATTCCCATGTGGCCGGTACACACCTGGTTGCCGGATGCTCACGTCGAGGCACCCACCGGTGGTTCGGTCGTCCTGGCGGCCATCATGCTGAAAATCGGCGGTTATGGTTTTATCCGGTTCAGCCTGCCCATTACGCCGGATGCTTCTGCCGCACTCGACTGGCTGATCATCACCCTGTCACTGATCGCAGTCGTTTATATCGGCTTTGTCGCACTGGTCCAGAAGGACATGAAAAAGCTGATCGCCTATTCATCCATTTCCCATATGGGTTTCGTGACGCTCGGCCTGTTCCTGGCATTTTCGATTTTCCAGAACAGCGAAGGCGGGAGGGGTGCTGCACTTGGTGTTGAAGGGGCCATGGTGCAAATGATTTCGCACGGCTTCGTTTCAGGTGCACTCTTCCTCTGTGTCGGTGTGCTGTACGACCGTCTGCATAGCAGGATGATCGCGGATTACGGTGGCGTAGCCAACACCATGCCCTGGTTCGCCAGTTTCGCTGTGTTGTTTTTCATGGCCAATTCCGGTCTGCCCGGAACCAGCGGGTTCGTGGGTGAATTCATGGTGATCCTGGCTGCATTCCAGGCCAATTTCTGGTACGCCTTCCTGGCTGCCCTGACTCTGATACTGGGCGCCGCCTACAGTCTGTGGCTGGTGAAACGGGTGATTTTCGGGGAAGTGACCAATCAGGAAGTCGCCAACCTGAAGGATATCAACGCCAGGGAAGCATTTGTCCTGGGCACAATAGCGGTGGCCGTGTTACTGGTTGGATTGTGGCCTCAACCCCTGGTTGAGCTGATGCACGCATCAGTAGACCAACTGCTGCAGCACATCCAACAGCCCAAATTCACTGTGGCAGGAATCTGAGGGGCATGCTGAAATGATTACAACGAACATGTTGCTGGCTGCTCCGGAGCTCTGGGTACTGACCATGGCCTGCGTCATCCTGATCGTGGACCTGTTTCTGCGCGAAGAACGGCGTGGAATCATTCACATGCTGGCCATGATCACACTGATTTTTGCTGCTCTCATAACCTTGCGCGCCGACTATCTGCGCGAAGGTCTGAGGTCGGCGACGACTTTCCACGGCAGCTTCATCCGGGACCCGATTGTCGTTGTTCTCAAGCTGTTCAGCTTATTTGTCCTGGGTATTGTGTACATCTACTCCAAGTTCTACCTGAGGCAGTTCAGGATGTTCAGGGCTGACTTCTATACATTGTCCCTATTCGCCCTGCTGGGCGTTATGCTGCTGATTTCTGCCAACAACCTGGTCACGATTTATCTTGGCCTCGAACTGATTTCACTTTCCTCCTATGCGCTGGTCGCCTTCGACCGGGAATCGAAACGGGGTTCCGAAGCGGCGATGAAGTATTTTGTGCTGGGTTCGATGGCATCAGGCATGCTGCTTTACGGCATGTCGATGATTTATGGTGCGACCGGCAGCATGGACCTGATCCAAATTGCTGACGCCATCAGCACACGGGGAAGTGACGACCTGTTGCTGGTCTTTGGCATGGTATTTATGGTCGTCGGCCTCGCTTTCAAACTGGGTGTGGTTCCATTCCACATGTGGATTCCGGACGTCTATCATGGCGCACCGGTTGCGGTGACACTGTTCATTTCCTCGGTACCGAAAATGGCAGCCTTTGCCATGGCTTTCCGTCTTTTGCACACGGGTCTCGGTGAATTGCACGCTGACTGGCAGCAGATGCTGTCCCTGCTTGCGATACTCTCAATCGTTCTCGGTAACCTGGCCGCCATCGCCCAGACCAATATCAAGCGCATGCTGGCCTATTCAACCATCTCCCACATGGGCTTCGTCCTGATGGGTCTGCTGCCGGGAACCGCTTCGGGATTTGGCGCGGGCATGTATTACGTAATTGTTTATTCAGTGATGTCCGCCGCGGGTTTCGGAATGGTCATCCTGCTGTCCGCCCGTGGCGTTGAAGCAGAACAGCTGGATGATTTCAAGGGGCTGAACCAGCGTAACAGTTGGTATGCAGCCATCATGGCCATGGTCATGTTCTCAATGGCGGGCGTGCCGGTATTTGTCGGCTTTTTTGCCAAGTGGCTGGTCATCAAGGCTGCCCTTGATGCAGGTCTTGTTTGGCTGGCTATTATTGCGGTCATATTCTCAGTGGTGGGCGCCTTTTACTACTTGCGTGTAGTCAAACTGATGTATTTCGACGAGCCGGTAACAGAATCGCCAATCGAAGCTCCGGTGGACTTCCGCGCAGCCATCTCCCTGAACGGCATCATGATCCTGGGCCTGGGCATTTTCTCCAGCTCCCTGATTGCCGTCTGCATGTCCTCCTTCGGAGCCTGACTGTCGGGCAGGTAATCTAACGAAGAATCATATGGCCGCAAATTACGCAAATTACGCAAATTAAAGAGCAAAAAGAGCAATTTATTGCTGGCGCGTCATGTGCTGAAATTCCCGTACTAGGCTTGAAAGATAACCCGGATCCAGGGTGATGTGGCCTGTCTGTGATCTCAGTTTGCTTATGTCTATGGCCTTTTCGTTTTCCGAGCCAGTAAGCACCGGCAGTTCGATGGTTTGACCATCAGGCAGATATTGAATAGCGTTATTTGAAACAAGTTCTCGAGCGACATTTGGTGACATAGCAGTGTCCTCCGTTCAGATTCCGGAAGCTCCAAGGACGGAATTCCCTTGTAACTAAAATCCCTAAAATACTTCGATGTATGGCAAGCAGACATGGATCAAGTACTACTCAGATTTTGACCAGGCAGAGCGCCACGAAGTAGTAAGATCAAGAAAATTGATAGAAACGGCCTCGGCATAGTCTCTGGGAACAGCCTTATTGGCGGGAGGTATATGATGAAACTGCTCGCTGCCGTTGACCTTTCCAAGGCTTCCGGCTACGTGATTGAAGCCGTCCACAGGGTAGCTTCAGCCACCGACGCTGAGGTTTACGTATTGCACACCATCATCCCGTTACCGGGCATAGCTGGCCCCGAATTTAACCCGGTCACGGAGTACCAGGAGATGTCGAAAAGGTACCAGGATGAACAGGACCAGTTAAATGAACTGGTCTCCCAATTGGTCGATGCCGACGTGAATGCAACCGCACTCATGGCGCAGGGTGATCCGGTCAAGACCATTCTGCAGCAGGCCGGGCGCCTGGACGCGGAGTTGATCGTGGTTGGCAGTCACGGCCATGGCATGATGTTCGATGCACTGATGGGTAGCATCAGCGCAGGTATCCTGCGCAAATCCACAATCCCGGTGCTGGTCGTTCCGATCAGGGGGCGTTAACGACTGACAAATCCGTCGCCCTGTTCCTGTGTGGTGACGTGATGACCGGCCGGGGCACTGTCCGAACAGGGGTCCGTCAAAATGTGCTGGTCTCCCAAGCGAGATAACCCAGTTCGGACAGTGCCGCGGCCAGTTCATGCGCACCAAATACGGCGGCCGGTGAAGCGAAACCCGTCTCGCGAATCTTGCCAAGCAGTACCCGCCGGCAGGCTTCAGCTGCCAGCGCGCCAGTCTGCCGGTAAGGTGAATTGCCGCGCAGAATCACGCGCACGCCACCGGTGTTTCCCCGGCCCACAACGCTGGTGATGTGCCGGTTCAGATTCGGGTCTTCACGGCCGGGTTCCTCGGTGGTGATTGCGCCGCCGATCTGGTTGGTGACGGCCTCCTGCTCTGCGGGTGGCAGTTCACGGTATTTTTCTTCAAAATCCACCAAAACACCAAGAATGGCTCCGAACATTTCACGGTTCTTGAAGGCAACCAGCGTTGTGCAGTTGTTTACGCGTTCGTCGTGTTGGTACCACACCGTTTCACCACCGCCTGACCAGGGCACGGCCTTGTAGGTCGCATGGTGATCCGGTGGAAGCACGTCATAGGCCGTGGCATAGGGCCAGACTTTCATCTCGTTGCGTTCGAGGTAGTACTGTGGCTTGGTGCACATGCGCAGGAAGGATTTGGTCGAAGCTACGCTGGTGTCGCTGTCGGCGAGGTAGAGTATATCGAGGCTGTCGACACCCGGGGTTTCCAGCGCCATTTCCGCAGCCATCAACCCGGCGGTCCACATGTAGCTGGTGGCCGGGCACAGGATCAGGCCTTTTTCTTTGAAGTCTGCACCATAGCTGTCCCGAATGTGCAGCATCCAGTCGGTTTCGCCGGTGGTGTCAAAATAATGACAGCCGGCCTCCAGCGCGGCTTGCACTACGGGATCGCCGAGCTGCATAAACGGTCCGACCACGTTGTACACGATTTTTTTGCCCCGGAATAACTCGACCAGGGCTTCTTTTTTATTTTCAACCGCTACGCATTCGTAGTCGTGACCGCTGCATTCCGGCACGGCTGCCATCTGTTCTTCCAGCCGTGCGGCGTCACGGCCGGCGGCGATGAAGGGAATGTTCTGTTCGGCCAGGTGCCAGGCGATCAGCTTGCCAGTGTATCCGCTGGCTCCATATACGATTACTTGTTTTTCGCTCATTAGACTATCCTGATTTTTCAAATGTTGATGACGTTATCCGCATCCGTATCGAAGGCCTCCAGCAGGAAGCGCTCCAGAGGTTTCTCGGATGCGGTCTTGGGTATTTCGTCGACGAGTTGCAGGTAGCTGGGCACGAAGTTGCTCTCCAGCTGCTCCCTGCAGAGGTCAAAAATCTGGCGGGGTTGAAAGCCCGAACTTGCGGTGACGATGGCGGCCACGACTTCCTTCTCACCGGGTGCGTTGGACGGCATGTGCACACCGTAGACGAACACGTCCGAAATCCCGGGCGCCTCGGCAATTACTTTTTCCACGAAGGCCGAATTGACGAAATCACCGTTGCGGCGGATTCCGCCGCCCGCGCGATAATCGAAGAAGATCCAGCCATCGGCATCCTTGTGGCCGATGTCGCCTGAACGAAACCAGCCGCCTTTGGTCTTGGATGCGGAGGCCTCGGGATTCTTGAAGTACTGCACCGGCGGGCAAGTCCCATCAGCATCACGGAAACACAGCTCCCCGGCCTCTCCGTTGGGCACTTCGTGGTCATCTTCATTGCGCACGGTGCATTCCATCGTAGGGGGCGCCTTGCCGATGGAACCTGCCGGCCCGCCCTGGCCTGGTGGGTTGAGGGTCAGGCCGCCTTCCGCGCAGCCATAAAACTCGTAAATTTCGACATTGAATCGTTTTTTGAAATCATCCCAGATGGCTATTGGCATACCGGCTGAGAGTACGTAACGCACCGGATTGTCAGCATCGTTGTCTTGCGGCGGATCGGCGTAAATAGCGGTCGTCATGCCGCCGAGGAGATTGAATACGGTGCAACCGTAGTGACGGCAAATATCCCAGAGTCTGGACTTGGTGAATTTCAGGCTGATCACGCCGCGCAAGCCCATTTTCAGAATGCTGCCGAGCGTGATGAGCTGGGCGTTTGCGTGCGTGAGACTCAAACCTGTATACGGACGGTCTTCCGGCGTCAGGCCAATGACCGGGCCCAGCGCGGCGATGTTGCCAAATCGTGCATGTGACGCCATGATGGCTTTCGGATCGCCGGTCGTACCGGATGTATAGAGCATTTGCATGGGAGCCATGGGGTCATTGGAAGCAATCGCAATATCCGGTATTGGGGAGGCCAACACATCTCCCATCGAACGCACGCGTACCTCCGTTGCACCCTCGCTCACCCGGGCTCCTTCAGGAAGTGGAGTGTCACTGTTGGTCTGGAGCACCCAAATCCATTCGAGGTGCGACAGTGATGGCAGCCGCTCAAGCAGATTGGGTAGTGCGTAGTCCGCCACGATGACACCCTTGCACTCTGCGAAATCGAGCATGTAGGTGAGCTTGTGACCCTTGGTGCGCGGATCGACAGGCACGAACACCGTACCGGCAATCGATGAGCCCACCATGGTATCGGCGAATTCCGGGTGATTGAGCATCAGGAGACCGAAAGTATCCCCCATCTGCATGCCTTCCTCACCCAGGGCGGCGGCAATACGCTGGCCGTTATCCCACAGACCCCGGTAGCTGCGAACTTCTTCGACAAAACTACCATCCTGCAAAATAGCGACAAAAGTCAGGACATCCAGGTCCGGGTGGGAGTCCACCTTGTTGCGGATCAGGTTGGCCAGAATGAGCTCGTCACGCATTACGACAGCTGCCTGCTTATCGGCTCAGGATGGTCATGGCCATGGCTGCACCGTCCTGGCCGATAAAGCCGCCACCGTTTTCAGCCAGTGCTACTTTCGCGCCTTTCACCTGGCGGGCGCCGGCCTGGTCGCGCAACTGCAGGGTCAGCTCAAAGATCTGACCGAGGCCGGTGGCGCCGATAGGGTGACCTTTGCGATTCAGGCCGCCAGAGGTATTCACAGGAATTCGCCCGCCGATCTCGGTTGCGCCCTCCTCCAGCAAACGGATGCCTTCACCCGCCGGGCACAGGCCGAGGTGTTCGTAGTACTGAAGCTCCGCCGGGGAAGAAGCGTCATGTAGTTCTACACAGGACAATTCGTCCGGCCCGATTCCTGCTGCCTCATAGGCCTGGTTGGCCGCCCAGGATGCGAGCGGTTCAATTCCCGGTGAGTTGTAGTCGTAGCCACTGGCCACCAGCGAGGCTTCCACCTTAACCGGTTTTGAAATGCCCAATTGTCGGATGATCTTCTCCGAGACCACGATGGCGGCAGCGGCCCCGTCCCCGATCGGAGAACACATCGGGCGGGTCAGCGGTTCCGCAACCATCGGTGCGGCAAGCACCTCTTCCACGGTCAGTTCCTGGCGGAATTGAGCGTTCGGGTTCCTGGCGCCGTGACGGGAGTTCTTGGCCGAGACCATCGCAAAATGTTCAGCCGTTGCGCCTGTTTCCTGCATGTACTGCCGCGCCCAGCTCGCGTAAATGTCCATGAACACGGAACGCGATGCCCCGGCTCCGGACAGGTCAACGTTGGCGCCGGACTTCTTAACGCTTTCTTCCAGGTAGCGAAAAACCGCGTCACTGTCTTCCACGTCGACGCAGCCGGTGAATACCGAGAAAGTGCGCATTTTATCGGCGTGGTAGAGTTTTTCGTAACCGGCCGCCAGCACCACGTCATGAATGCCCGCCGTTACCATCGTGCAGGCCTGCTGGAAGGCGGTAGATGATGTGGCACAGGCGTTTTCGATGTTGAATACCGGAATTCGCCCGATGCCCATGGTGCGCAAAATGGCCTGGCCGGCGATACAGACCTGGCCAGTGATGACGGCTGCTGCGGCATTTCCCATGTAGGCTGCTTCGATGGCGCTCGTATCCATTCCGGCGTCCCGTAGCGCACTATCGATGGCCTCGATGGCAAGCTCCTTCAGGCCCTTGTCCAGATGTTTTCCGAACGGGGTCATGCCGACCCCGAGTACATAGGCGTTCTGTTTCATCTGCTCATCCTACAAAAGATGCTCGTTAATCATGTTCATCCCGCCTTTTATCGACAGGATTTCATTACAGCCGCCCTGGCACTGAGGCTTTGCGGAACGCATGCTAATGGGCGACAGATCTGTGACTTATTACGACAGCTCAGATCAAATCGGGGTTAACCAGCATACCCCCGGCCTTGAGCGCTAGAACCTCGTTGCAGCCGTCGGCGATCAGGCCCGAACGGGCATCGCGCAGCAGTTTTTCCATGGGGTATTCCTTGGTCACGCCGTTTCCTCCGAACATCTGCAAGGCGTCATTGGCCACTTCGAATGTTAATTGTGTCGCAGTGACTTTTGCGGCGATGGACGCGTGCAGTGCCGGTCTTGCCGCGGTCGCATTAAACTCAATAACCCGCCGTGCAAGGGCGCGCGCGGCCTCCACCTTGCGAAACATGTGAAACAGGCGGTAACGGACATTCTGATGCTGGATAATCGGCACGCCGCCCTGCTTGCGTTCATGGGCATAAGCCAGCGCATGCTCATAGGCGGCCCGGGCAACGCCAACCCAGGTTATGGCGACAGTGGGGTTTGCCTCGGCCAGGGTCAGGTAGGTAAATTCTTCGTAGGTATCCGGGCCGGCCAGCAGATGTGAGAGCGGCACCTCGACATTGTCGAAAAACAACTCGCCCTGGTTGCAGCCACGCATACCGATCTTGTCCAGCGGCTTTCCGCGGCTGACGCCCTCTGAATCCAGTGGCACAATAACGGATATCCCGGGTTTGACTTCACCATCTACATCCGCATGGCAGTAGAGTGCAGCAACCTCGGCGGTCATCGCGCCGGAGGTCCAGGCTGACTTCTGGCCGTTGATAACGATCTTGTCACCCTCGATCCGGGCCACGCAGTTGGGACGGCCATATGAACCTCCAGTGGCCTGGATTGAGTCATTGGCATCCAGCATATCCGAACCGTGATCAGGTTCTGTAATCGACCAGCAGCCCAATTTTCCGTCTGAAAATTCCACCATTTCCTGATTTTCTGCCAGTAGGGAATACATGACAGGGAAGGCGTTAACCAGGATCGCGCAGGAAAGGCCTAAATCGCCCCAGGCAAGCTCCTCGGAGGCGATGGCCAATATTCGTGCCCGCACAACCGGGTCCATATCAGCCATAGCAGCCAGGCTCAAACCCAAACCGTCGGCTTTTTCCATGACTTCCCAATATACGGAGCCTGGAGCTATCGCCTCTTCCGGAGACAATTCATCCATTTGGATTCCGGCCGGACGCAGCACCTCTTCGGCAAAACGATGCATGTTGTCTTGTACGGCCTGTTCTTCTTCACTAAGCGTCGGTTCGGCACCGCTCATTGGAAGTTCATAGTAATTACTCATGTCATTTCTCCGTAATGCCAACCCGTGCGCAATGAAACCCGGGCAATAAGAAAGCACGGCCCCGGCCGGACCACGCTCTCCAAACTCCTAATCAGAACTGCCAGGCTAAACGCAATGCAATCTCATTCGCCCAGTCTACTGATTGAATAATATTCTTGTTGTTGCTACTGGCGGAAAAAATATTGGCGAACGCTTCCACGGTGAACGCACTTTTGGGCTTCCAGCGCACTGCCGGTTGCAGCCACACCCCTCCATCCAGATCATACAATATGGATAGATCGAGTCGCCAGACCAGGTCGGCCAGAGGTTGCTGGATCGCAAATGCAAGCACATCGAAGTCGCTGGTACCTGTCGGCACGTGGTTCCAGGCACCGCCCATGCCACTGACGCTGCGGCCGAACATATCGCTTTTGGACTTGTGCATCCACTGTGCGACCAGGTAGGCCGACGGGATGTTTTCACTGAATCTCTGGTATTTCTCGAATACCAGCGCCGTCACCCACTCATCTTCTTCCAGGTAGCCCTGGGTCAGGCTGGGGTTGGTGAAAATCTTGTCCGGTGTGTAGGTGGCCTCGAAGCGGACGATCAACTGGTCAAGAAATGAGCCTGGTTTGCCCTTGATCACGTAGGTGAGTCCTCCCCCGAAGATGTCTTCTTCGAAGTATTCCCGCTGGAGATGTCCGCGCAGCGGGCCCAACAGCTGGAAGAACAGGTCCAGTTCCTGCTGGGCGCAGGTAAACTGATCGCAGCCAAACAAAGCAGACAGAGTCTCAGTGTTAAGCGCACCCAAAAGCGCAGTCGCCGGGAATTCGTCGATCGCTGTGTCAAGAGCGCTCCTGCCGTTCAAACGCACGTCTGCAGCATAGAGCATCCATTCAAACGCTGACCACACGCCGAGCGGTGATCTCTCAAAGGCAGTCTGCGACAGGATTGGAACAATACTGTCCGGCACATTGGATTCAGTCCAGCTGAAAACTCCATCAGGGTTATAACGCCGCACCGCCATGAACTGCAGGTCGAAGGGGCCGGCCTGGCCGCGCAGCCGGGCGCCGAAATTCCATTTGTCGTCGATTGCGTCGTAGCCCTGTTCCTGCTGCACCACGAAACCGTCGGGGATGATGTTATACGGAGAGTTGGGCGTGGGCAGGATGCTGGGTTGCGCCATCTGGGCGAAGCCTTCCAGTTCCCATCCGCTGTTGAAGGTAAAACTGGTCCGCACAGCCGGCGCGTGGACACGCTTGTCGGAGTACTCCTCCGCCGCCAGGTCCAGCACGCCATGGCGCCGCAGGTCCAAACCGTTTGGAACATCCAGCACCCTGAAAAACAGGGTTTCACCCCAGGCGATCTGTTGGTTACCGATACGAGCCCAGAATCCACCATTGCTGTAATCGGCGTACAGGGACGGAATATCGACCATGTACTCGTCGCCACAGATTTCCAGCCGCGTACCGCAATCCCCGCTGAATGGTGTCTCAAACAGGTTGTCCAGGTAGAGCCAGTCGTACTCGTTAGGATCATAAAATCCGCGAACGTTGACATGAGCGGTCCAGTTGTCCGAAAAGGTCAGCTGGCTGTCCAGCTCGGCTCTGAACGCCAACAGATTGAAGGTGTTGTCGGCAATGCCGCCCACGTCGCGTGTCGCGGTGTCTTTAGATCCTCCGAGCTCAGGCGGATACATGGTTGAATCGCGTGGAACGGTGACACCGTTGGTGACGATTCCGGTCTGATTGAAGCGGTTTTCGTCGTTGGTGGTCTTGATCGCAGTTTCGAAGCGAATAAATCCCGAGGTGTTTGCGTTGAATTCCGCTCCGGCCGTGGCAGGCGCCATTACCGCCCCCGCCAGGACCAGCGATGCCAGTCTCAATTTCTTGCTCATATCAGTGTCCCCAGTCAGTGCCGCATCAGACGCCGAGGCGCCGGATGGCCTGCACGGTGAAATACTTGTTGTAGATATCGCCCAGGTTATAGCCTGTCTTGAATCCACCCCTGACTTCCCTGGCGGGGATGAAACGACTCATGCGGTTGGTCTGGCTGTCGTAGGAATGAACATAAGTCCAGGACCAGGCCGTGTGCTTTCCGTCCATGAATCTTTGGTCGCCTTTCTCGTAGAGGCTGTATCCAGGCTGGAAAGCTTTCCAGATGTCTCCACGACGGTCGTAGGTCACGTAAGCGACGTACATCATGTTGCGCACGTCGATCCACACACGTTTCTTGCTGACCGGTGCACGCGGATACCCGACGGGCTCTGCTTCCACCACCAGCGTTTCGGGCACAAGTTCCATTGCGGTGTCGAAGAAGGTCTGGCCTTCGGGGCCGCCGTGCGCCGGGCGTTCCCAGTTGGGGTGATCGCCGTACCAGTTTTGCGACACGCTGCCGAGCATCGGCTTGCGATCGACCACTTTGTAGTTGCCCCAAGTCAGGTAGGGATCACCGGCGGCCCAGGCATCCGACAGGAACAGCGTCATGCCAGGCACCAGTGGCTCGAAGCGCTGATTGGTGGGGAAGCGCCGGACCCTTTTGAAGGCTGGCAGGTAACCCATTAATTCGGGAAATTCCCGTTGATCGTACTGCCATATGTTCAGGAATGAAGTGCCTTTCACATCGTTTGGAGCGGTGAACCAGACTGACTGCCAGCGAAGCAGGTCTTCCTTGCCCTCGATGTACGGACGAGGATCGCCGAGGCGCGCAACCGTGTTTTCCTCGGCCCAGACAAAATCGTACTGGTAGGCCAGAGAGCCTTTTGGCGATATATCCCAGTCGCGCACGGCGTACATCGAGCTGTCATGCCGGCCCCAGCTGATGGTCAGGTTGGTAAATGCCTCGGCCCCGGTCTGCGCGTCAGGGAAGGGGTTGCCGCCGATCCAGGGCTTGCCGTCCTGGGTCACAACATTGCCGGTCTCATCCAACTTGGCCTGGCCGGTATGACTCAGCGTGGCTTCGAGGTACTCGTGCGGGAACAGTCGGGTGACGTCGCGGGTGGTTTCCACGATGTCGATCCGCCGACCGTGATCTTTGATTTGCATGTAGGTTATCGGATCCAGCAGATCCTTGACCACCTCCACGTTTTCCGCTGTGATGACATCACCCGGTTTAACCGCACCCTTGGTATAAGCCTCGATGCTCAGCAGTTCTTCCGGATAGGCTTTATCGATCTCCGCCGAATGGCCGATCAAGGGCCACAGTGGAGCGAGTACACCTGCGGTTATGACGCCCCTGGACAACTGCTCAAGGAAGTAGCGTCGACTGTAATCATGATCATATTTCTTGAGATGCATTATTGCTCTCCCGTGCTCGAATTGGACTGCCCACTAAATAATACAAGTGCTTGACGGTTTCGTTGATGTTCGTTCAGGACACATCTATTGTTTTTTGGCGACATAATGCACTCATCAACCGTAAAACGGCTGAAGCATCTGGATTGTCAGGTAGTACTCATTTATCGTTTGCATAAAACGGAGCAACCACTATGAGCGACAAGGGTAAAAAGAAATACTGGGGGGTCGTTTCTCCCTACATGCCTGCAAACGTCCTGGCGCAGGTTGCCAGGCAACAGGAGGACGCAGGACTTGAGGGGACCTTTGCGTCACAGGTATTCGGGCCGCCATTCATCCCCCTGGCGGTGGCCGCAAGCTCGACCGAGCGATTGAAGTTGGCTTCAGGGATAGCCATCGCACTGACCCGCAGCCCATTTGAAACGGCCATGGCGGCGATCGATATGGACCGGGTGAGCAACGGCCGTTTCGTGTTGGGACTCGGCTCCAGTGTCAAATCCTGGGTACAAGGGATCTATGGTATGCCGTATGGCAAACCAGTGGCTCAAATGCGAGAGGCGGTGGACGTGATCAGGCAGGCGGGTGCTTTTAGCCATACGGGGAAGCTGAAGACCTTCAAGGGTCAGTATTACCAGTTTGATTTCTCGGAGATGCAACCGACACCCCCGCCGCCGCGGACCAGGATTCCGATCTGGATATCGGCGCTGCGCGGTG
>PVMK01120306.1_pt1 | contig 22405 bp, 18 predicted proteins | sample 1853481 | NCBI WGS metagenome assembly PVMK01 (sample SAMN08533507, study PRJNA380276) | Marine sediment metagenome, whole genome shotgun sequencing project. | reverse complement strand
CAGCTCATGCACATCCGCATTGTCAGAGGTTGCGCACCATCTCTCTTCGAATGAAAGGAGAAGAGAGCAAATCAATGAACGCCTCTCCGCAGTGGGGCTTGAATACAAGAGCAGTCCAAGGGTGAGGCATTTTGCCCGGATCTTGTTTGAAGAGGTTGGAGAGGAGGAAATCAAGGCCCATTTTAAAAAAGATCTGAGTGACCTGAGAATTGCCAGCCATTACGGATGCCATTTTCTCAAACCATCAGAGGTTCATGATCATTTCGATGATGTTGAGGATCCTGATTCCCTTGATGCTCTGGTGGCGCTGACCGGGGCGGAGGTCGTTGATTATCCCGTTAAAAAGAAGTGCTGCGGGGGCCCTGTGCTGCCTGTGGATGAAAACGTGGCCATGTCTGTAACAAAAGAGAAACTGGAATCCCTAAAAGATGCAGGCGCAGATGCCCTTTGTCTCGTATGCCCCTTTTGCTCGGTCATGTACGACGGAAATCAGAAAAGTATCGAATCGGAGTATGATACCAGTTTTAAACTCCCGGTCCTTTACCTGACACAGATCTTAGGCCTGGCAATGGGGTTTGGCAGAAAAGAACTCGGCCTGAATATGAATGTGGTAAAGACCAAAGAATTGACGGCTAAAATAGGGCTATAGTTTTTTCCATATCAATCAAGGAGGACTTTGTTAAATTTTACCTCCATGGCACGTGCCGGACATGCCGACACACACCATTCGCATGCGCTGCAAAGCTCCTTGTCAAAAACTACCTCCATATCCGGTCTAATGATATGAAGGGCCCCCGTGGGACAAACGGCAGTGCATGCTCCGCACTGAAAGCATTCTTTTTCCTTCCGCTTGATATCCTGGCCGATACTCTCCACCTTAATCCCGACGCTTTTCAGATAGCGAACACCTCTTTGGAAGTTTTTTCGGTGCCCACTCAATTCAAGCACCATAAAGCCTTCTTTTCTGGGATAAATGGTAGCCTTAAGTATATTAAAAGAGAGGTCAAACTTCTTGACAAGGTTAACCGCTACCGGTTCGCCAACAATTTTTTTTGGGAATCTGAGCGAAAGGGTTTTTGAATACATGGTTTTTCCTCCGGTTACTGTTCACGGGTTCAAAAGTTCGGGGTTCATAGGTTAAGGGATGAAATAGCTCTTTCCTATTTCATAATCTTACTCGACACGATTATGATTAAGAGTACGATTAAGATTATGATGCGACTGTAAACGGCTACCAATTCGCAATTCCTAAATTCCTAAATTCCTCAATATCTCTTAATGAGCTTTTCAAACCCCGGAAGCGCCTTTTCGATAACCTGGTCTGATACGCAATAGGCAATCCTGAAGTGCCCCGGACCGCCGAAACCGCTCCCGGGGACAGTCAGGATATTCTCATCCTGGAGTGCGGCTACAAAAGCAACGTCGTCTTCCACCGGCGTTTTCGGGAACAGGTAGAAGGCTCCCTCCGGTTTCGTTAATTCATAACCAAAAGACAAAAGCCCCTGGCAAAGCCTGTCTCTCTTTTGCTGATACAGGGATATGTCCACGCTTTCTTCCAGTAAATGGGCAATAGCCCTTTGCATAAGGGCGGGGGCATTAACATAGCCAAGTATCCGGTTACAGAGGACCATACCGGCCAAGATCATTTTCTTATCTGAGATGTCCGGATGGGCCGCGGCATAGCCAATCCTTTCACCCGGAAGTGAAAGATCCTTTGAAAATGATGTTACCACAAAGCTCTCACTATAAGCATCAAAAACAGCGGGGACCACGACACCGTCATAAACGATTTTCCGGTACGGCTCATCAGAGATAAGATATATGGGCTGCCCAAATTTTCCGCTGAAATGAGACATTAGGTCTGCCAGCTGTTTCAGCTCATCCTCCCTGTATACCTTACCTGTGGGGTTATTTGGAGAATTAATCAGAACTGCCCTTGTCTTTTTTGTTATGGCCTCTTCAACAGCGCCAAAATCAAATGAAAAATCGGATTTTGTATTCACAAGCTTTGGGACTCCCTGATGGTTATCAAGATAGAAGTTATATTCCACAAAATATGGTTTCGGGATAATAACCTCTTCTCCAGGGTTCAGGATCGTCTTCAAAACCACATTGAGACCGCCTCCGGCCCCCACAGTCATCACTATCTCTTCCGGTGAAAACTGACCTCTGTTAAAGGTATTGAGATAGTCGGCAACGGCCTGTCTGGTTTCAACAAAACCGGCATTTGGCATATAGGCGTGTTGCCCCGGAGTGGAATCTCTGAGCAAATCTTCAAGGACCTGATCAAGCTTGACAGGAGGCTCCAGATTAGGATTTCCGAGGCTGAAATCAAAGACATTATCCGCCCCATATTCCGCCTTTCTCTTCGCGCCTTCTTCAAACATTTTTCTAATCCAGGAAGACCTTTCAATGGCTTCATTGATTTTATTCGAAACAGGCATGATTTATTCTCCTTATAGCGTTAGGTATACCTAATCCGGATAAACCCGCCATAGGCGGACAAGCCGGAAAAGAAAAGGTCTCACGCAGGCGCAAAGACGCAAAGGGTTACAACGTATCATTCTGCCCACAATGGTTACAAGAAAAATCTCTCGCAAACATGATGGGATTTTGAAATTTTGGTGCTCTTTGAACCTCTACGATATCTTTTTGTACTGACTTGTCAACATAAATCCGAAGATAACCAATTTGTAGTTGGCCTCCCCCTGTTTGACAAGCCGATGCGGAAATCATCTTGACACAGTTGCATGGTTCTTCTAATTTATAGGGTTAAGCGCTGCAGCTCGCCCAGGACAACCCGACCACAGAGATCCAAGATCTTATGGTTGCTTTGGCCAAACAAAAAAAGGAGGTTTTTCCGTGGGGCAGAAGAAAGTTAAGAAAAAACCGACTATTGCTATTTTGACCGGCGGCGGGGACGTCCCAGGTCTTAATCCTTGTATTAAGGCCTTAGTTTACCGGGCGGCAAGTGAAGGGATCAGGGTACTCGGATCAGACGCGGATGGGCCGGTATCCTGGAATATAATCCCGCTGATCCTAAAACTTCCGGTAACCATATCCAGGAACTTGTCCCCGCAGAGGTCCGGACCATTGACCGCTCAGGGGGGACCTATCTCCACACGTCGCGAACAAATCCGAGCGTTGTGAAGAAGGAAAACACCCCTGATTTTCTCAAAGATGCCTTTAATAAAGGAGAGGATACCCATGACTTCACCTCTCACTGCATCAAAGGCCTGGAGCATTTAGGTGTTGACGCCGTTATTCCCATAGGCGGAGACGATACCTTGAGCTTTGCAGAGCGGCTGCACAGTAAAGGATTTCCCGTGATCGCCATTCCAAAAACCATGGATAACGATGTCTTTGGAACCGACTATTGCATCGGCTTTTCAACGGCCGTAACCCGGGGGGTGGGCTTCATACATGCCCTCCGTACATGCACCGGTTCTCATGAAAGGATTGCAGTTATTGAGCTATTTGGACGTTATTGCGGCGAAACGTCATTGATATCCGCATACCTCGCAGGAGTCGACCGGGCCATTATTTCTGAGGTGCCGTTTGAACCTGAGAAACTTGCCAGGTTGGTCATGGAAGATAAGAAGGCCAATCCCAAGAATTATGTCATGGTCACAATATCTGAAGGCGCCAAAATAATCGGCGGCGAAATGTTCCAGTCAGGAGAATGCGACGCATATGGTCACCGCAGGCTTGGCGGCGTGGGAGAAGAAACAGGGACCATTCTCAAAAAACTGACAGGCCAGGATGTGCTCAACCAGAGGATCTCTTATCTGATGAGAAGCGGTTCGCCAGACTCTTTAGACCTTATGGTAGCTGTCAATTTCGCAAATATGGCTATCGATCTTTTTCTGAAGAATGCCTTTGGACGTCTCGTTGCCCTGAGCAATGGAAATTATACGGACATCCCGCTCAGCACCATCACCACCGGTCAAAAAAGGGTGGATATACGGGAGCTCTATGATATCGAGGAGTATCGTCCCAAGGTGAGGCACGTAAGCGGAAAGCCTATGTTTCTTTATTAGCTAAAACACACATTGGAGTAAAGATCCATGCCTCTCAGTGTAGAACGAAAAAAGACCCGGCAGATCCATGTTGGGGACATCCCCATAGGGGGTAATGCACCCATAGCTGTCCAGTCCATGACCAACACTGACACCCGGGATGTCTCTGCAACTGTTCATCAGATTGAAGAGCTGTCCGAGGCAGGGTGCGAGATTATCCGCCTGGCCATCCCCGATGAAGAGGCCGTGACCGCCTTCAGGGAGATCAAGAAAAAGGTCGAAGCCCCTCTAATTGCTGACATTCACTTCGATCACCGGCTTGCCCTGGGCGCCCTGAGCGCCGGCGCTGATGGGCTGAGAATCAACCCCGGAAATATCGGGAGTCAGAGAGCTGTTGAGAAGGTGGTCAATGCGGCCAGCGATGTAGAGGCCCCTATCAGAATAGGGGTCAATGCAGGATCTCTGCACAAGGAGATTCTGTCGAGATACGGAGGCCCTACCCCTGAGGCCATGGTTGCAAGCGCCATGGAGCATGTGCAGCTCTTAGAATCTTTAGACTTTGACCTGATTAAAATATCATTGAAATCATCTAACGTTATAAACACTATAAATGCCTATGAACTACTCAGCCAGGAGGTGGATTATCCTCTTCACCTCGGAGTCACAGAGGCCGGCACACTTATCTCTGGCACGGTAAAAAGTGCTATCGGCATTGGATATCTATTGGCCCAGGGGATTGGCGATACCTTCCGCGTGTCTCTGACGAGAGATCCTGTAGAAGAGATAAAGGTTGCCTATGAGATCCTGAGATCCCTCGACCTCAGATCCCGGGGCCCCGAAATCATATCCTGCCCAACCTGCGGAAGATGCGAAATAGACCTTTTTTCCCTCGTGGAAGAGGTGGAAAGGGCTGTTTCAGACATCAAGACATCCCCAAAGATAGCCATAATGGGATGTGTAGTAAATGGTCCGGGCGAGGCTAAGGAGGCGGATGTTGGGGTAGCAGGAGGCAGGGGGCAGGGGATCCTATTCAGGAAAGGAGAGATTATAAAGAAAATACCTGAGGATCAATTAGCCGAGGTCCTCATCAGTGAAGTCAGAAAGATAGAGAGTTAAACCACAAGGAGACACACAGACAACCATGCGATACTCAAAATACTTTATCCCCACACATAAAGAAGCGCCTTCTGACGCTGAGGTAATCAGCCATCAACTGATGATCAGAGCAGGCATGATAAGGAAACTTACATCAGGGGTTTACACCTATCTTCCTCTCTGCCTCCGGACCATAAGAAAAGTGGAAGACATTATCAGGGAAGAGATGAACCGGGCCGGTGCAATAGAGATCCTTATGCCCGCTGTTCAACCCGGAGAACTGTGGCAGGAGAGCGGCAGATGGGAACATTATGGCCGCGAACTCCTTAGATTCAAAGATCGTCACGACCGCGAGGCCTGTGTAGGCCCTACCCACGAGGAGGTAATCACGGATCTTGTACGAAAAGAAATCCACTCCTACAAACAGATGCCCATCAACCTCTACCAGATTCAAACCAAGTTCAGGGATGAAATAAGGCCCAGGTTCGGCATCATGCGGGGCCGCGAATTTATAATGAAAGACGCCTATAGCTTTGATGTTGATGAAGAGGGGGCCAACCTCAGCTATGAAGCCATGCATGAGGCCTATACGAGGATATTTAAGAGGTGTGGCCTTGAATTCAGGGCAGTGGAAGCAGATACAGGGACCATTGGTGGAAGCTATTCCCATGAATTCATGGTGTTGGCAGAAACAGGAGAAGACCAGATTATCAACTGTACAGAGTGCGATTATGCTGCCAATCTGGAAAGGGCAGAAATAAAACCACCCCGGACGTCGACCGAGCCAGAGGTCAAAGAACTGAACCCGATCGCAGAGGTAGACACCCCCGCGTAAAAACAGTGGAAGATGTTACCGCCTTTCTCTCTATTTCACCCTCACAGCTCATTAAATCCCTTATCTTTGTTGTAGATGGTCAAGAGACGGCAGCACTGGTCAGGGGCGATCATGAGCTAAACGAGGTCAAGCTCAAGGGCCTCTTAGGAGCAGAAACAGTTGAACTGGCTCCTGAACGTGTGGTTGAAGAAATTACGGGTGCGCCTATGGGCTTTGCAGGTCCGGTGGGCCTGAATATAAAGATTGTGGCTGACAACGCTTTGAAAGGGATGAGCAACTTCGTTACCGGGGGAAACAGGAAGGATTTGCACCTTCGGAATGTGAATATGAAACGGGACTTTGAAGTGGACCTCTTCGGTGACCTGCGGGTAATCACCTCCCGGGACAGCTGCCCGAGATGCGGTAGGAAAATTGAATTCGGTCGAGGTATAGAGGTAGGGCATATATTTAAGTTAGGCACCAAGTACAGCGAAGCGCTTAAAGCGGTTTTTTTGAACCGTCAGGGGAAAGAGACGCCGATTATCATGGGCTGTTATGGCATAGGGGTTGGAAGAACCGTGGCAGCCGCCATAGAGCAAAACCATGACAAGAATGGCATCATCTTCCCGGCTCCGATCGCTCCTTTTGAGGTTATAATCCTGCCACTGCAGATGCACAACACAGAGGTAGTAGAAGCGGCGGAAAAAATTTACACAGAGCTTTCAGATATTAAGGTCGACACTCTCCTTGATGACAGGGATGAACGGGCGGGTGTCAAATTCAACGATGCAGACCTGCTTGGCATACCAATTCGTATCACCGTGGGCGTCAAGGGGATTAAGGATGGTCAGGTGGAGATTAAGCTGCGGTCCGAAACCGAAAGTTTTTTAACGCCCATCAATAATGCAGCATCCTCTATAAAAGAGAAAGTGGAAGCCCTAAATGATTCGCCTCAATGACATTACCTCCAAGCTCATAAGTTACCATCCAAAGGCAGATATCGAACTCATAGAAAGGGCCTATGTTTACTCGGCCAAGGTTCACCAGGGACAGATTCGCCTCTCGGGAGAGTCCTATCTTTCTCATCCCTTAGAAGCCGCACATATCCTCGCCCAGCTCAAGATGGATGTGATCTGCATTGCCGCGGGCCTGCTGCATGATGTTATCGAAGATACCGATGCCGAGATAACTGAAATTAGGGATCTTTTTGGCGAAGAAACGGCCAATATCGTGGACGGTGTCACAAAAATCGGCAAAATGAACTTTGCTAATCGTGAACAGCGCCAGGCCGAGAACGTTAGGAAGATGATCCTTGCCATGTCTTCTGATATCCGTGTAATCCTCGTCAAATTGGCCGATCGCCTTCATAATATGAGGACTTTGGGTTTCCAGCCAGAAGCAAAACAGAGACTAATAGCAACCGAAACCCTGGATATCTATGCTCCCTTAGCCGGGAGGATGGGCATTAACTGGATTAAATCGAGCCTGGAAGATCTATGCCTCTTTTATTTAGAACCCGAGATCTATGCCAACATCAAGGATGCGACCGCACAGAGAAAGAGCGAGATGAATGCATTCATGGATAAGGTCAAAAGGGATCTTTCAGCCAAGTTAGCAGAGTTCAACATCCAGGGTACAGTCAAGGCCAGGCAAAAGCATTTCTACAGCATATACAAAAAGATGTCGGACCAGAATCTCACGGTGAACCAGGTCTATGATATTCTGGCATTTCGGGTTATCGTCAATTCCATCAAGGAATGCTACGAGGTTTTAGGGCACATCCATTCTGTCTGGAAACCGGTCCAGGGGAGATTCAAAGACTATGTCTCTGTTCCAAAGGGAAATATGTATCAGTCCCTCCATACAACAGTGATTGGCCCTATTGGACAGAGAATGGAGATCCAGATCAGGACATGGGATATGGACAGGGTCGCAAAGTCGGGTATTGCAGCCCACTGGAAGTATAAGGAAGGGTCAATTGCAACCAAGGCCGACGAAAAACAGTTTGCCTGGCTGCAGCAACTCTTAGATTGGCAGAAAAACCTCGAGGACCCCCAGGAATTCTTAGAGTCCGTCAAGATGGATCTCTTTCCCGATGAAGTCTACGTCTTTACACCGAAAGGAGATGTCAAGGCATTCCCCAAGGGGGCTACAGTAGTCGATTTTGCCTATGGTATACACTCGGAAGTAGGGAAGAAATGTATGGGAGGCAAGGTAAACGGCAAAATGGTTCCCATCCGATACCAGCTCAAAAACGGGAATATTGTAGAAATCATCACATCTCAAAAACAACACCCGAGCAAAGACTGGTTAAAATTTGTAAAGACCCCTAAGGCAAAAACCAAGATAAGGCAGTGGATAAGAACAGAGGAAAGGGAAGAAAGTATCAGCCTGGGGAAAAACATCCTGGAAAAAGCCCTTAAGCATGAGGGAGTGACCCAGTCTAATATTTTCAAGAGTGAGCAGGTCTCGGCCGTTGCCAAAGAACTTTCTTTTCATTCGGTCGAAGACTTGGCAGCACAAATTGGCTTCGGTAAGGTCTCGGCAAAGCAGATAGTCGGTCGGCTAAAGCCCAAATTAGGGATCAAAGAAAACAAGTCACAGGGTCTGGTAAGCAAAGTGGTGGACCGTTTCCTGCGGCCCAGGGAAGGGCGAGGGATCAAAGTAGACGGCGTGAGTGATATGCTGCTCCATTTTGCCAAATGCTGCCATCCGCTACCAGGAGAAGAGGTGGTTGGGTTTATTACACGCGGTCGCGGCATCACAATCCACCAGGAAACCTGCAGACACGTCAAAAAAGCCGCACCCGATAGACTGGTCCCGGTATCGTGGGATCCTTCTGAAAAAGAGGTGTATCCTGCCACACTGAGGGTAACCACTGTGGAGAGAAAGGGAATCTTAGCTGATATAAGTATGATTCTAACCCAGAAGGATGCCAATATCATCCATGCCGAAATCAAGACCACGGTGGACAATAAAGGCATCTCGTTTTTTACCATCGAGGTGGAAAGCTACAAACAGATGCAGGATATTATGAGCGCCATCAAAAAAGTGAAGAACGTGTTAATGGTGGAGAGGATCTAAGAGGCTGCCTGGTACTTGACCTTTGGCTGCTTAACAACCAGGCCGGACCTGATACAGCTTGTACATGCCTTTATCTTTACTGTCTGGCCATTTGTTACGCATCTCACGTTCTGAAGGTTGGGGTACCAGCGCTTTTTGGTCTTATTATGGGCGTGACTGACATTATATCCTGTTACGGGTCTTTTACCGCATATTTCACATACCTTTGCCATTTGGATGTCTCCTTCGGTATCATAATCTTTAGAATTTTTTAGTATATCTAATACTGAAATAGATATCAAGTGTTTTTTTTCTAAGCCATCAGCATGTTTCCCCAAGGAGGTAATTCCATCTTACTTCAACCGCTAAGACATCTGCGACAGACCTTACTCTCACCTTCCCTCAATTCTGTACCCGAGACCCTGCGCCATATCCATCTCATAGGCATTTGCGGAACCGGAATGGCATCCTTAGCAGGTATGCTAAAAGACCACGGCTATCTGATAACAGGTTCCGATCAAAATATTTACCCGCCCATGAGCCTCTTTCTTGAATCCTTAGACATCCCTGTTTTCAGCGGCTACAAGCCGGAGCATCTCCATCCCGGACCAGACCTGGTAATTGTGGGAAATGTGGTCGTAAAAGAGAATCCGGAGGCAGTTGAGCTTTCACACCTGAAACTCCCCTATCTCTCCTTTCCTCAGGCCCTCAGGCAATTCGCATTAAAGGATAAACGATCCATTGTGATTAGCGGCACACACGGCAAAACAACGACCTCCGCATTAATAGCGTGGATTTTAGAAAAGGCCGGCATGGACCCCGGGTTCATGATAGGTGGGATTCCTCTCAACTTTGAGAGGAATTTTAAGTTGGGCAAGGGCCCCTATTTTGTCATTGAAGGGGATGAATACGATACGGCCTTTTTCGATAAGGGGCCTAAATTCTTACATTATAATCCGTGGATCTCGATTCTCACCAGCATAGAATTTGATCACGCGGATATCTACCGCGATCTTGACCATGTCATAGAAAGCTTTTCTAAACTGATCGACATTATTCCTTCAAAGGGGCTTCTCATCGCAAATGGGGATGATGAGACTGTTAGGCGCGAAAGCAAAAGGGCAAGATGCAAAACAGAGACCTACGGTTTTTCCGAAAATAACCTCTGGCGGGCGGTAGATGTGGCGATTGAAGAGGATTTCACGAGAATAAGAATACTCAAGGGGGGGAAAGAGGAAACCGCCCTTGCTACTTCTGTTTATGGGAGGCACAATATTTCCAATCTCCTGGCGGCTTTGGCCCTGGGGCGTTTTCTAAAAATACCCTGGCCGATCTTAGGCGAAGCAGCCAAGACATTCAGCGGTGTTAAACGGAGGCAGGAGATCATCGGAGAAAGGGAGGGAATCCTTGTGCTGGATGATTTTGCCCATCATCCTACAGCGGTCAGAGAGACAACAAAAGCGGTCAGAGAGAAGTACAGGTTACGGCGCCTGATTACAGTGTTCGAACCCAGATCAAATTCAAGCAGGCGAAACATCTTTCAAGACCGATATGCCCGTTCTTTTGATGCCGGAGACCTGGTTATGATCCCGGAACCTCCCTTAATGGAGAAAATCCCTGTTGAAGAACGCTTTTCATCCCGACAACTGGTATCTGATCTAAGCAAGAGGGGACTTGCGGCCTCTTATTTTAAAAACACAGAACTGTTGTTGGAGGCGTTGGTAAGAGAGACCCGGCCCGGGGACGTCATCCTTATCATGTCCAATGGCGGTTTTGATAATCTTCATCAGAGGCTATTAGAGATGTTGTAAGGCCCTTGACGATAGCCTGATCAGGGAATATAGTTAGTTTCCATTCATAAATGGCCTTTTTCCGCAATCTCTGCGTCAATCTGCGGAATCACTTGTGCGACGTACTGACGTACGTCTCCGCGTAATTCCTTGATTTCCTTGACCTTGTGAAAACATTCGCATTTCTGAATTAGAAACTGGCCCGTGTCGTAAAATCATTAATGGATGGACTATAGTTGTTTCGTGAGTTTAAACTTAGGCCCGGAAAGGTGGTGGATGAACGTTATCAGGGTTTTTAAGAGATAATCTTAATGGACTTATCGTTTAAAGGAGGTTTTTCAAATGAAAAGATTATTAGTTCTGGTATTTGCCCTTATTTTTTCCTTGGGCACGGTTAGCGCTTTTGCAGCAGATGATTCGAAAATGCTCAGGGCCAATGAAAAAAAGGTCTGGGAAAAGGCATGCTCGGTTATCCCGCCTGAGCGCCAGCTCAATGTCGAGCAGTTTAAGAAACTTTACGATGAGGTGATGGCCGGGAAGAAGAAGGCATACCTCATTGACGTTAGGACCCATCCCGAATTCTATGCCTTTCACATTCCGTACACAGACCACATCCATGCCGGGCATATGTACACCATACCAAAAAAGATCAAGGACAAAGACGCAATGATTGTGGTCTGGTGCAGGACCAAGAAGAGGCAGTGCTATGTTGCCCAAAAACTCGTAGAGTATGGTTTTACCAATGTTTGGATATACACAAAAGGGATAGTAGGCTGGATCAAGGCCGGATATCCCGTATGTAACGAATTCGCAGGCATCTTCAAGGTGGTGGAATACCACAAACGCTTCACGGAAACGGACAAAAAGACAGGCAAGCCCAAGTGGCAGATCCGGGAGTTTCATCCTTACTAATCACATAGTTCACCAGATTATCAGGGGAAGGGATCTGTTTCCCTTCACCTGGAATAAAACCTGAGAATGTTAAACCCCCGGGACCTTTTTGGTTGGCCCCCGGGGGTTATCGGTTTGGGAAAGCGAGACCAGCCCGGACCTGGCTATATCAAGATTTGAACTTATCCAGCTTATAACCCTTTATCTTTTTGTGAAGGTTACTCCTTTCGATACCTATGGCCTCGGATGTCTGTGAGATGTTCCCGTTGAATTCCCTCAACTTGGCCTCAATAAACGCCTTTTCGAATTCGCCTTTTGCCTCTTTCAGCGAACCTGACACGAAATGAGATTCAAGGTCCGTCCTGATGTCGGAACTGCGATTGAAAGGCGCCGGGATATCCTCTTTCCGGATTACTCTGCCAGGCACCATAATCATAAGTCTTTCAATGAGGTTCTTCAACTCCCTCACGTTTCCCCGCCACTCATATTTTTGCAGAATTGCAATGGCATCTTCAGACACCTCTTTTGCCTCTATGTTTGTGCTGAGTGAAAATTCCCGCACAAACTCATTAACCAGTCTGGGGATGTCTTCAATACGATCTTTGAGAGGCGGAACCCTTATGGGTATCACATTCAGACGGAAATAGAGATCTTCTCTGAATCTCCCTTTCTCTATTTCTGCCTCCAGGTCCTTGTTTGTTGCTGCAATCACCCTGACATCCACCTTAATGGTCTTTGTTCCCCCCACTCTCTCAAATTTCTGCTCCTGCAGGATTCTGAGGGTTTTTGATTGAGCCTTCAAGCTCATATCCCCAATTTCATCCAAAAAGATGGTGCCCTCATGAGCAGAATCAAATTTCCCCTTTCTCATGCTGGACGCCCCGGTAAATGCACCTTTTTCATGCCCAAAAAGTTCACTCTCTATAAGATCCTCTGGTATTGCAGCACAGTTCACCTCAACCATAGGCTTATGACTGCGCCGGCTCAACAAATGGATGGTGTGGGCAACAAGCTCTTTGCCGGTCCCGTTTTCCCCTGAAACAAGAATCCATGCATTGGTAGGAGCCACAATTTTGATCTGCTCCTTTAAGTCGATAATTGCCTTAGAGTTTCCGATGATATTATACCTGTTCTTATCCTTTTCCTTGAGAAGACTTATTTCTTCCTCTAACCTGTAATATTCAAGGGCGTTATTGATGGATAGGAGAAGCTTTTCTAATGAGAGAGGCTTTTCCACAAAATCATATGCCCCTATCTTGGTAGCCTTAACCGCGGTCTCTATATTGCCATGCCCCGACATCATGATCACCTGAAGATTAGGATACCCCTTTTTGATCTCTTCAAGGGTTTCAATACCGTCAAGGCCCTCCATCCAGATATCCAGGAGGACCAGATCAGGGGTCGATTCCTTGATCATCTCTAATGCATCAACCCCGCTTTCTGCACTGAGAACCTCGAACCCTTCGTCTGAAAGAATACCCTCCAGGGACCGAAGGATATTTTTTTCATCATCAACGACTAAAATTGTCCTCGCCATTTACCTGCCTCTATTTGAAACTTGAAATTGGAAACTTGAAACTTGATGAATCCGGAAAAGTCACCCACCTGTTTTGTCATTCCCGCGAACGCGGGAATCCAGGGAAATCAATCACTTCTGGCAAGCAATCTGTTTCTGCCGGGCAGACTCACAATACATAACATTTCCGGTCGGCACAGTGGCCAGCGATACGAATCTTCTGTCGTCACACAAATATCTCGGCCCATATAATTGGGAACTACCCCGACTTTCGAATTTCAAGTTTCATCATCTCTACTGCTATCCTGGCTGTCCTCTCTGATGCGCCTCCTTCACCAAGGCGCTTTTTTATCCCATGCAGCTTTGATATCATGTTTTTCCTGACATGTTCATTTTCGATCAGCGTCAGGGCCTCATCTGCAAGCCTTTCAGGCGTGACTTCATTCTGAATCAATTCAGGGACCACCCTTTCTCCGGCAACAAGGTTTGCTAATCCTATAAAGGACGTCTTAATCAACATCTTACCAACCCGGTAGGAAAGAGGAGTCACTTTGTATACCACAACCATGGGAACCGCCATGATAGCCGTATCCAAGGTGGCAGTACCGGACGTTACCAAAGCGATATGGCAATTGTCCAAGACGTCATATATATTTTCCTTATGAACTTCAATGTTCAACGAGGATTTTCTGATAAAGGAATCAACAAATTCAGGTTCAATGGTCTTGGCTAATGGCAACAGGCATCGGATATCCGGATACCTGGCCTTAAGGATTTCGGCCGATCTGAGCATTATAGGGAGCATATTCCTGATCTCCTCCCTGCGGCTCCCAGGCAACAGCCCAACCACAAGATTTTGGATTTTGGTCCCGCCCTGCGGGATTGGATTTTGGATTTTGGACTTCGGACTTCGGGCCTCGGATTCAAATGCATCCAAAAGGGGGTGCCCTACATAATCGACGGTTACGCCCCTTTTCCTGTAAAACGCTTCCTCAAATGGCAGGATGACCGCCATTCGGTCAACACGTTTTGCAATTTTTTTTACACGTCCTTTTCTCCACGCCCACACCTGCGGACTTATGTAATATAAAACAGGGATTTGGAGTCGTTTGGCGATCCGGGCCATATAGAGATTGAAGTCAGGGTAGTCTATGAGAATCAGAAGATCAGGGTGGTGGGTTTTCAGTGTAGCTTTCAGTTTAGTGGCCGCCCTGAAAATCGTGTGAAACCTTTGCAGGACTTCGGTCAAACCAACTACTGCCATATCAGAGGATGAGACAAGGATTTTGACCCCTGCCCGTTTCATATTATTCCCTCCGATGCCGCAAAAGGTAACCCCGGGGCAGGAGGCTTTCATGGCTTTCACAAGATTTGAGCCATGCAAATCGGCAGAAGCCTCCCCTGCAACCATAAGCACCAGTTTGTGATCCCTGGTATCAGGCCTCGTTGAGTGGTTGAGTGGTTGAGTAGTTAAGTGGTTATTATTATTCGCAGTCACACCCTTTACCCAAGAATTGGCCACTTGGTACAGTTAAAATCCCGCGGGGCGGGATTGATTTCACATATTTAGTTTCAACTCAACGACTCAACTACTTAACTATTTGACGACCTATTGATATTATAAGGCGGGTCTAAAATTCTTGCAGCCTCTCTCAATCTGGTCAATAATGTTGAGGGCAACACTTAAGGCATTTCGCCCATCTTCACCGGTCACTACCGGATCTGATCCATTTGCTACAGCGCTGATAAACGAAGATATCTCATCGTTTAGAGGGTCAGTCTCAGAATATTCTTCTTTACTTGTACTCACCTGAGGGAAACCATCCGGATCTTTTTTCTCGGAGTCAAGACTGATTACAGTAAGCTGCCTTTTTCCGCAATCGGCAGATATATATGCGTCCGGCTGAAATACACGGATTTTCCTCAACATCTTCCCTGACACCCGGCTTGCTGTCAAATTGGCAGCGGTCCCGTTTTCAAAAATAAGTCTGACGTTAGCGATGTCTGTTTTGTCGGTAATTACAGGCATACCCACTGCATGGATCTCTTTTACCTCTGAAGGGACAATATGTAGAATAATGTCCAGATCGTGGATCATCAGATCGAGCACTACGTCAACATCCAGCCCTCTTTTCGTGAAAAGGTTCATGCGATGAGACTCAATAAATACAGGGTTGTTCAACATGCGCTCCATCTTGACAATAGCAGGATTGAAGCGTTCAATTAGGCCCACCTGCAGTACCAGATCCTGTTGTCGGGCCATGCTTATCAGGGTATCAGCCTCTCTCAGGTCATAAGTGATAGGCTTCTCGATTAGCATGTGTATCCCTCTCTGTAAGATATCCTTGGCTACCTCAAAATGCATCTCAGTGGTCACGGCCAGACTCACCGCGTCCACCATGTCCAGGACATCCCGGTGATCCCCATAGGCTTTTATGTCGTAGCGCTGTGCTATCTCATTGACGCGGTCACCGTCCACATCCGCCACACCTACGAGTTCGACCCCAGGGAGACCCTTGTATTTTTGCACATGGTACTCCCCAAGATGCCCTACCCCAATCACTGCTACTCTAAGTTTGTCCTGTTTCATCTGCTTTATCCGTTTCAGGAACGTGTATGCCCCAGCTAAGGCATAGTAATAGCAATTATGGAAATATTCTCCCTGTCAGCTTCCACGATCATCTCTTCTTTATCAAACAGCAGCGTATAACCTGCCTCAACGGCCAGGACAGCTCCTTTCACCTTGGACATCACCTTAATAGTTTCAAGACCCACACAAGGCACGTCAAATCTGAGGTCCTGATTTGGTTTACTGACCTTCACCACAACGGCCTTTTCCCTGGCTAACCTCCCACCCCTTAGTATAGTAGCATCGGTGCCATCAATCGCTTCAATGGCCAGGACTGTCTTTTTCCTTACGACCACGCACTGTCCGATATCTAAGCGGCCTAACTCCTTGGCTATCTTCCATCCGAAATGGGCATCTTCCTTTTCGGCCTTATCAGGTCTCCTTGCCGTAAGACATCCCTCTGGCGCTATCAGATCAGGCAAGAACCGGATGGAACTTATAATCTCTATACCTTCCCTGGCCAATTCCTTTGCCACGGCTCTCAAGATATCATCATCATGAAAAATGGCAAGTTTTGATATGATTGCAAGACCTTTAAGATCAGGTCTTATGTTTTCGAACATCCGCTTCTTGGTTATGGTCCCTGCCATCAAGGCATTTCTGACACCATTTTTCTTAAAAGTCCTAATCAATTGCCCAAACTGACCTAACTTTATCCAGACAATCTCATCGACCTTTTCTGACAATGATGGCTCGGTCTCATCGTGGTGTGCCACAGCCACAATTCGCACACCCTCTTTTCTCGCAGCGTCTGCTATTAGCAGGGGAAACTGCCCGCCCCCGGCAATCATGCCAACTGTTTCGCCATCAATCACCTGAGTATGCCTCTTTTTGACTCACCAAGAAAATCCAGAAGCATTTTTAACTCGGGGATGAGCTCAAGTTCCCGCCTGACCTGAGCTATTCCATCGCTTAGGTTCCTGTTTTTCCGCCACAGGATACTGTATGCCTTTTTCAATATGTCGATAGTCTCTTGTGAAAAGCCTCTTCGTATCAGCCCCTTTTGATTGATGCCATATAATTTGGCCCTTGGGCCTGCCGTGATCATAAAGGGGGGCACATCCCTGTCAATCCCTGCTTTTGCCCCAAGATAGGCATGGGCACCTATCCGGACAAACTGCTGAACAGCCAAAAAAGCCCCTAAAATGGCATATTCTCCAATCTGAGTGTGGCCACCCAGGGTAGCCCCGTTGGTCAGGACTACGCCATCCGCAAGACGGCAATCATGGGCAACATGTGCATAGGCCATGAGGTAATTATCATTCCCCATAACCGTCTCCCACTCATCTTTTGTGGTGGCCCGGTTTATGGTCACATATTCCCTGACAACATTGTTATCACCCATTATCAGACGGGTATCCTCGTTACTATAACCTGTGTCCTGGGGTGGCGTACCAATGCAGGAAAACGGAAATATTCTGTTTTTCTCTCCCATACGGGTATGGCCCTCAATAATCACATGAGACCCTATCACGGTATCACGGCCGATAATGACATCTCCCCCCACAGCACTAAAAGGGCCTATTTTAACCCCTGCAGCGAGTTCAGCACCCGAACTTACCACTGCCGATGGATGGATGTCTGTATGATCAGTCATTGGGTATTAGGTATTGGGTATCGGTTATAGACTGCCATTACATTGTCAGTGTCTTTGTGGCTTTTCAATCAACAATCATCAATCGACAATCATCAATCCAATAGTCACCTTATGACAGCTACAAGATTAGCTTCAGCAACCAGGTCACCGTCCACAAAGGCCTTCCCGGCCATTTTCCATATCCTGCCCCCTGTTCTTAAAGCTTCATCTTCGAATCTGATCTGGTCACCCGGGACGACAGGCTTTCTGAATTTGACCTTATCCATAGAAACAAAAAAAATCTCACCCATCTCTTCCCTCTCCATTACATCAGGGAGCGATAAGCGGGCAAGCACCCCCCCTACCTGCGCCATCGCCTCAATGATAAGCACCCCCGGCATTATGGGGTTACCCGGGAAATGGCCTTGAAAAAACGGTTCATTTGCCGTCACGTTTTTTATACCAACCACCCTTTTGCCCAGCTCCATTTCAACAATCTTGTCAACAAACAAGAAAGGGTAGCGGTGGGGAATAATCCTTATGATATCTTCATATTTCAAGGGAAGATCCATGGTCAAACCTGCTCCTTTTCTGATTGTTTCTCCAATTCCTCTACCTTTTTTTCAAGATCCCTGAGACGTTGGTTGAATTCGGGAAGACGTGTTGTCAAGCTGGAGGTCTTAAGGTTGAGGCGATGGGAAATGGCCGGAGACCCTGAGACAACCTCTCCGGGCGGGATCGATTTCACAATACCGGATTGCGCAGCAATTATGGCCCTGTCCCCAATCTCAATATGATCAATGATACCGACCTGCCCCCCGATGATGACCTCACGTCCGATATGACAGCTTCCGGAGATTCCTGCCTGAGCAACTATGACTGAATCCTCTCCGATGACCACATTATGGGCAATTTGCACCAGGTTGTCGGTTTTTACCCCCCTTTTTATCCATGTCTTTCCCAATGCAGCACGGTCTATACAGTTGTTGACGCCGATCTCCACATTATCGTCGATCTGAACTATACCAGTCTGGGGGATCTTTATTGAAGAGGCACCATCCCTGACAAAACCGAACCCATCATCCCCTATGACAGTACCGGAATGAATTATTACTTCGTTTCCGATCAGGCAATCTCGCAGGATGGTTACGTTTGGATATATCAGGCTTCTCTTTCCGATCTTTACTCTTTCACCTATGAACACCCCGGGGAAGATTGTCGTCCCGTCCCCGATCTCCGCGCCTTCACCCACATACACCAACGGGTAAATCGACACGTCTTTGCCGATCAGGCTGTTTTCATGGATGACGGCTTCCTTGCTTACCCCCGGATGCCTCGACAACGGAGGGGCAAAAATGGCCGCTACCTTCGCATATGATAATTCGGGACTGGACACCAGCACCTTGACCCCTTTAAAGGATGGGTCATCCCGGGAAATCAATATGGCACCTGCCCTGGTTTTCTTGATAGCTGCAGCATATCGCCGATTAGCAAGAAAAGAGATCTCTGAGGGTTCTGCATCATCCAAAGAATTGATGCCCGTAATTACAAAGCCCTTATCTCCAAGGACCTCTCCCCCCACAATTTCCGCAATTTTCTCAAGTGTTATTTCCAAAACCCGCTTTCCTCTATTTGCCCAGCTTGTCGTATGCCTCGGTGACCTGATTCGTGATATCTATGGTATCATCATAATAGATAAGCCCCACAGTACCATCCTCCAGGATGATGGTGAATTTTTCTTTTTGGGACATTTTTTCCACAATTTTTTCTATCTCTTTCCCGACTCTTCTCGTTGCCTCAAACTCAGCGTCTTTCATCTCCTGAGTAACTTCTCCATACATGTACTTATAATGCCGGGTCCTTTTCCCCAAGTCCATCTCCTTGTCTTCTTTGGCATCAAGGCTCAACATCATACTCTGCTTTCTCAACTCTTCTTCGATTTTTGCTATCTGGGCCCTCTCCCCATCCAGCTTCTTCTGAAAAGCATTAAATTTTTTCTTCAACGCCTCCCTGATTTTCTGAAACCTGACAGAATTCTGTTGAAGCTTCTGCATGTTAAGGACTCCGATTTTGATGTCTTGCGCCCAAACAATCCGGCTTTGCAAAGAAAAAAATAACGAAAAACAGAAAAATAATAGAATAATCCTTTTCATTTCTACCCCCTCACGATTGATGATTGTCGATTGATGCCCCGATGAAATAAAAAAGAAAAAGCACTTCACGGGGCAAATTTGTTCATTGAAAAACGCATAACCCGCAACTTGTAACTTGCAACTCGCAACCCGTAATCCTGGCCCGTCGAAGCGGAGCGAAGATCCCGCTTGCTGCGAAGCAGCAGCGGGGCAACTCGTAACGCGTAACTCGCAACTCGTAACCCGGACGCCTAAATTCCACCACCTACGCTAAACTCCCATTTGCCGGGTGATTCATTTCCCTGCCTGTCCAGTTTAAAACCGTACTCCAGACGAAGTGGTCCGATCGGCGAATACCATCTGACACCGGCTCCGGCAGACTTCTTGAGACTGCTAGGGTTCCAGAACGCTGAATCGTCAAAAGCATTACCGGCATCAAAAAACACAAGACCGACCACTCCCTGTTCCTTGAGCAGCGGGAAACGGTATTCCACATTAAAATTCAACATCTTGGTGCCACCTATCAGGTATCCGTTCGCATCACGTGGAGAGATAGTCTGATAATCATAACCACGCACCGTGTTGATACCACCGAGAAAGAATTTCTGGAAGACAGAGAGTTTCCCGTTGTCTTTGATATAGCCGACTCGCCCCTGCACCAGAAATACAGTCTCCCAGAACAGGGGGAAAAACCAGGCCGTTCGGCCTCGGTATTTGTTGAATTTTTCATCCCCGCCTAAACCGGCATATTGAAATGACAGTTCGTTAATGGACCCTTTTGAGGTATTCCAGAGTTTGTCTCTGCTGTCCCGTTTGATTGAAAGCGTCGCGCTGCTGGTTACATTTCGGCCTTTCATATCGAACATAGGTCCTTGGGTCGCCGTAACATCATAAATTCGTGAATTGTCAAAATCATATCTTGCAAATGCTCTGGTGTATTCATCAATGATATCAAGTGGGTATCCGAAGTTAAAAGCTGCTCCGATTGCGTCTCTTGAGTAGTCGCTGTACTGCTGATCCCAGGTATAGAGATCAGCACCGAAAGAGATACGCGTATCAAAGAGCCAGGGCTCAAAAAACTTTACATCAAATTCCGTGTTTTTCCCACCAATCCTGGCATTGGCCTGGAGCGTTTGTCCGTACCCTAAGAAATTTTGATCCGCTATCTGAAACGTAACAAAGGCCGAATAGGCAGAGCTGTACCCTGCGCCCACGCTGAAGGTACGGGTCCCTTTCTCTTTTACTTTGACATTCAACCTCATCAGGTCGTCGCTGCTTCCCTTTTTGGTCTCTAACTGCACGTCCTCAAAAAAGCCAAGCCGGTTAAGGTTTGCGCTGCTCCTTTTCAAATTTATGCCACTAAAATATTCCCCTTCTATGACCTTCAATTGACGTCTAATGACCTTATCTCTTGTCACCGTGTTCCCTGAAATAGTAATCCTTTCAAAACGAACCTTTGGCCCTTTAGTGATATCATAGGTGATATCGGCAAGATATTTCTCATCATCCTCGTTGATTATCGGCTTGACCTCTGCATAGGCGTAGCCGTGATCGGCATATACATCTCTCAATGCCAGGATATCCCTCCGCACCATCTCTCGATTAAAAATCTTTTCCTTATTGATACGGACTTTCTTGAGGAGTTCCTCTGCAGGCTCTATCAGAGTCCCCTCGACCGCAACCTTGCCGACCTCATATTGAGGCCCCTCCACAATATCAAAGGTGACGACAAGGCCTTTCAGCTTATCATCGTAGACGACCTTCGGCTCACCCACTTTCGCCTTTATAAAACCCTGGTTGTGATAAAATGCGGTTATCTTGTGAGTATCAAATTCAAGCTTCTTTCTATCTAAAATTCCGGCCTTAGTAATCCACGAAAGAAACCACCACTCACTGGTTTCCATAATGCCCTTGAGCTTATCAGTATCAAAATGTTTATTCCCTACAAATTGAATTTTTTCGATGTATACCTTATCGTGCTCATCGATTGTGTATTTCAGCATTACCTCGTTATTTGGAAGCGGCTCGGTCTTTTCTTCTATTGTAGCGTTGTAGTAGCCTTTTCCCCGGTAAAGCTCCTTGAGCCGACTAATACTCTGTCTGATTTGGTTGTTATCTAAGATGGAATAAAGGTTTATCCCCAAATCCTTTTTCAAGTCATCATCATCAATCTCATCATTTCCAATAAATACGATCTTGCCAACAGAAGGTTTCTCATTTACATGAAATGTAATAACCTTGCCAGTAGGCCCATCTTCGGTCTCCGTTTTGACATCCTTAAAAAAACCCATTTTGTAAATATCGCGGAGATCCTTATCAAGTTTATTATAATCAAGTCTATCCCCTGCTTTGGTGCCTACCACAGCCAGAATAGCCTCTCTTTCGATACGTCGATTCCCTGCCACATGCACCGAATCGATCTGTGGCACACCCATGACCCGATCATAGACATTAACAGTGAGTCGCTTCACAGTATTCGTGAGTTGGTCAATATCTTCCGAGACTAAAAAAATGAAAAAAGGCATCCTCTTTTGGGAGATATCGGTCACTTTAAGGTCTATACTGGCCTTATCCCCGATCTGAGTAAGACTGCCCATAACTATCCAATCGGCGTTGAGTTTTTTTCCCAGGGAGATTACTTCTTTTGCATCAATGGGCGAGGCAAAGGCGATGGGCTGTTTGTTAATCCTTTCAGGGCCGACCATCTTGAAGCCTTTCTTTTCCAATTGAGAGGAGAGCATTTTCTGCAGACCTAACTGGAGATGATCAAGCGTCTTCTGAGCATTAATTTTAAAGGGTAAGATGGCCATCGTCTCCTTCTGTTGAGCCGCAACCATTTCCGGAACAAAGAAGGCGAACAAAATCAGGAACAGTATTGCC
>PVMK01115687.1_pt1 | contig 22405 bp, 20 predicted proteins | sample 1853481 | NCBI WGS metagenome assembly PVMK01 (sample SAMN08533507, study PRJNA380276) | Marine sediment metagenome, whole genome shotgun sequencing project. | reverse complement strand
GTAAAGCGCGTAAATGAAGGCAATTACATTGTCTGGAGTTGCTGTAATAGAGACGCCGTTAATTCGGAGAAAAGTGTCGGTGACATCGAATGCAGTTCGTTTGTTTCCGTCAACAAATGGATGGTTTTGGGCCATACTTTCCCAAAGGGCCGCCGCTTCTTCGGTCAGGTCCTGGTAATAGCCGGTTTGTGGTCTGAATAGTGCGGCCTCGAGGGCGCCAAGATCACGGATGCCAGCGGTGCCACCAAAGAGTTCGATTTGCTCTTCATGGAAGGTTATGGCCTCTATGAGAGTTATATAGTCTGTCGGGAAGGGGAATGTGCAGAGTTGGGACTATACATCTACTTTTTTGGCTGTCCGTGCCAAGACATTTCGCCTGGTGGGGGGTACCATGGCGCTACCTCCTGCTACAAGAAATTCTCGTACGTAAATGAAAATCCTGGTCATTGGCGGCGGCGGCCGCGAACATGCTCTGGCATGGAAGCTTGCCCAGTCTGAAAGCACTTCAATAGTATATGTAGCCCCCGGAAATGCTGGTACTGCGGCCGAGGCAGGCATTGAGAACATCGCCATCCAGGCGGACGATATTCCCGGGCTGCTGGCATTCGCACAACAGGTGTCAATCGGCCTGACGGTTGTTGGCCCGGAGGCGCCGCTGGTCGCGGGGATAGTGGACACCTTCAGCGCTGAAGGCCAGAGATGCTTCGGCCCCACGAGCGATGCAGCACAACTCGAGGGGTCCAAGGCGTTTACAAAAGACTTCCTTGCCCGCCACGGAATTCCCACCGCCGCCTATCAGAACTTTACCAGCGCTGATAAAGCCTGTGCCTACATCAGGGAACAGGGTGCACCCATTGTCATCAAGGCAGATGGGCTGGCCGCCGGTAAGGGCGTCATCATAGCTAATACGGTAGAAGATGCGTGCGATACGGTGAAGGATATGCTGGTGGAGAACCGCTTTGGTGATGCCGGCGCCCGGGTCGTGGTTGAGGAGTTTCTCGTTGGCGAGGAAGCCAGCTTTATCTGCATAGTCGATGGTTTACATATACTGCCGCTGGCCACGTCACAGGATCACAAGGCTCGTGATGATGGCGACACGGGACCCAATACAGGCGGAATGGGGGCCTATTCTCCGGCCCCGGTGGTGACACCATCCATGCATGACCTGATCATGCGTTCAGTCATCGAGCCGACGGTGGCAGGTATGGCACAGGACGGTCACCCCTACACCGGTTTCCTTTACGCCGGCGTGATGATTGATGATGACGGAATCCCGAAGGTGCTGGAGTATAACTGCCGCTTCGGTGACCCGGAGACCCAGCCCATCATGATGCGCCTGAAATCCGATCTCGCGGAACTATGTATCGCAGCACTCGACGGCCGGCTGGATGAAGTGACGGCAGAGTGGGACCCACGGGCCGCACTTGGTGTCGTCATGGCGGCAGGCGGATACCCCGGGAGTTATGAGAAAGGACACGTCATAGAGGGCCTCGCACTGGCTGACAGCGATATCGCCAAGGTGTTCCACGCGGGCACCTCAATCGATGACGACAGGGTTGTCACCAGCGGTGGTCGCGTGCTGTGCGTAACTGCACTGGGTGACGATGTAACCCGGGCACAGGCCAGTGCCTATGAAGCAGTTTCAAAGATTCATTGGGACGGCGTTTATTTCCGAACGGATATCGGTCACCGCGCTGTTCTCAGAGAGGGCCGATAATCGCGCCGGGTCTAGTGCTCTTTCAATGTGATGTAGGTATCATCAGCCCCGTAACCATTTACACTTGGAACAGGAACACATGTCTAAGTCCGTCCTGGTACTCAACGGTCCCAACCTGAATCTTCTGGGTCAGCGCGAAACATCCATCTACGGTCAGACTACGCTTGCGGACATCGAAGCCGCTTGCGTGAAGCGCGGCAAGACCCTCAACCTGGATGTATATTGCGCGCAGAGTAACTCCGAGGGCGGCATGATCGACCTCGTGCAGCAGGCCCGGGAATCAAGAGACGCCATTATTGTCAATGCCGGCGGGTTCACCCATACGTCGGTGGCGCTCCGAGACGCCCTCGCTGCATGTGATATTCCGATCATAGAAGTACATATCTCCAATATCCACAAGCGGGAGGAGTTTCGCCACCATTCCCATATCTCAGCCGTGGCCGAGGGGATGATCTGCGGACTGGGTCCGATGGGCTATACCCTGGCACTGGAAGCGGTGGCTGAGATTCTTTCCCGTCAGTAGGCGATAAATATCAGGACTCGACAACCCGTAATAATTTCCTGGCATGAATATCGAATCGAAGCTGCCCGGGATCGGGACCACCATCTTCACGGTGATGTCTCAGCTCGCCGGAGAATGTAATGCCCTAAACCTGTCTCAGGGGTACCCTGATTTTGACTGCCCCGCGGAGTTGATAGAGAAGGTCAACGAGCACATGCGGGCCGGGCATAACCAGTACTCCCCAATGAGTGGAATCCCTGAATTACGCAGCGCCATTGCGGCCAAAATACATGCTTTGTACGGTGCCCGGGTCGATGTTGACACGGAAATCACTGTCACTTCCGGTGCGACTGATGCGCTGTTCACGGCCATTACGGCGGTGGTCAGGACGGGTGACGAAGTCATCATGTTTGACCCCGCATATGATTCCTACGATCCCGCCGTGGCGCTCGCCGGAGGAGTGCCGGTACATATTGATCTCGTTCAACCCGACTACCATGTAGATTGGGACCAGGTGCAGGCGGCCGTCACCCCCAGGACCCGCCTGATCATCACCAACTCACCGCACAACCCGACGGGCGCCGTGTTCAGCCAGGACGATATAGACAACCTCGCCGGAATAATCGATGGGACAGAGATATTGCTCCTTTCGGATGAGGTCTATGAGCACATCATCTTCGATGAACTCCGTCACCAGAGCATGCTCCTGGAGCCGGCCCTCATGGAGCGCGCTTTCGTTGTTTCCTCGTTCGGGAAGACGTACCACGCCACCGGATGGAAGATGGCCTACTGTATCGCCCCGCCGCGGCTAAGCGAGGAATTTCGCAAGGTACACCAATACATAACCTTCTGTTCAAATACGCCGGTTCAATACGCACTGGCAGAGTTCATGCAATCCAGCGATCATCACCTGGGTCTGGCGGCGTTTTACCAGGCGAAGCGAGATCATTTCGTTCAGGGACTGGAAGGGTCGCGTCTTACCGTTCTGCCTTGCTCCGGAACCTATTTTCAGCTTTTGGACTACAGCGCGGTATCTGACGAGCACGATGTCGAGATTGCCAGGCGCCTGACGAGAGAGGCAGGTGTCGCGTCGATACCGGTATCGGTATTCTACGAAACCGATCCCGATAGCAGGGTACTCCGCTTCTGTTTCGCCAAGCACGAAACGACACTGGACGCGGCGACCGGTATTCTCAGAAACCTCTAACCTGCAAATTTCATGAGTGAGTGATTATCGGGCAGTTTTCCCTTTGGCCGGCACCTCGGGGTCCTGTTGTTGACGGTGGTTGCAGATTCCTTAAACAAACGGTCGAATGACTTTCCACCAAAACTTTAGAAAAACATTCATCACACGGTAGCCGGTCATCAATACCTTGTTATCCACATAATCAGAATAGACAAATATATCGCCCGCGCCCATCACTTCATTATCCCGCAATTTGCGAGTTGACTGAATCTGTCTTCGCACTCGCAGAATATCGCCAAAATTAGCAAAAAAGTAGCTCCAACCGGTAAACCAATACCTGGCTCCTCCTTTCATTGCAAGAAACGCCAACATCGACACCTCATAAATTAACAAAGCGGGTAAAGCCAATAAAATAGTGCGCAATCGGTACATTTCGCCGATAAACCGCAAGCGATTTTGCACCGCGGCTAAATAACGTTTGGAACTCTCAAAACGCTTGTGTATCACCACCGCTTTGGGCACTTGATAGCACTTATACCCGTACAGGTTAAGTTTATGGTTGAATTCGCCGTCATCCCCCCAGCCCAAAATATAATTTTCGTTAAAAAACCCGACATCCGCGGCGCACGCCTTATCGATCATTTGCACTCCCCAGCCGATACTGACCCGGGGTTCATCTGACACTTCTGAAATGCGCGCGTCCCGATTTGTGTTGGGTGAGGCACCGACGTAATGCAATATTTGTCCGTCCTGATAAATGCTGTCCTGATCATCCCAGTGCACCGCACGAGTCAGACACGCCGCCACATCCGGCAGCCAGTTAAACGCAGCAACCAACTCATCAACACAATCCGGTTTCAGCTCAACATCATTATCGACGATGAACACCAAGCGGCCAGCCGCTTCGCGAAAGGCCACATTCCGCACCTTGTTCAACACCCCACCACTGTTGGCGCCCAGTTCGATAAGTCGCACATCGGGGTAATCGGCCACTATCGCCTGTGCCCCCGCATCGGTCGAACCGTCATCGACGATCATCACTTCACCCGGAGCGTGATTCAGCGCCGCAATGGACGCAAACAGACCGGGCAACTTATCCGCACCGTTATAGTTCATCACCGCCAGGCTAACGTCGCTTGCGGCAAAAGAGTTACGATTGGTTCCGGTTTCCAAAAGTTTTATCTCACAGTTCGATCGAACTGAATTGAGAAAGCGTGTCGGCGCTGGAGTTTATCAGCGTAGTCAACGATAGTCCCTGAATGCCTGAAACACCAAACTATCGTCCTGATTCAACCACAGCGTAAAAGGCTCACCAATCTCATCGAGAACCTCAAAGCTTAAAGTCAGTTGCTCTACAGTGGTTATTTCCTCATCAAAATCCAGCGTTATCCACTGAATATCATGAATTTGGCTTCCGTCGATGATCCATTCATTTAGCAACCCTTCTGATGTATAGGCTCGAACACGCACCGGGTTATTCATATGTGGACGCGAAAAAGTTGCTGCCAATGCACGCAGGCGACTAAAGCGCTTAGCATCAATATTGATTGTGAAGCGAGCTTCCTGGCCCGCTTGCAGGGCCTCGGCCGGATGATCGTAGACATAGCCCAACTCACCCTGCACAAGAATATACACCGGCTCTTCCGATTCAAATGCGGTACGTTCGGCAATATCAGCATTAGCCACTGCCGACACTTGCACAATAGATTTATACATAATAATGGCCGAACACAATATGAATACGCCTGATAACGCCTGCTTCGGCTGCCGTGCCGCTAACACCAGCAGACACGCCGAAAATGCCAATAGCACCCAGGCATTCCAAATTGGCAAGGGATTAACATAATTCAGGCTCACTTCGCTTTTGCCAGCGGGTATGTCCAGGCCAAGAAATATTCCATCAAGTTTTTTCAGCTGAACCGGTTGACCATTCACTTTAGCCTGCCAATGTTTATGCCAGGGATAAGTTAATCGCAACACTTGTGGTGAATCAGCCTGCACCACTACCCGGTAGCCCCCCACCAGCGCCTTTTCTGATACTAAAGAACATTCATCGCTTTCTATGCAGACTGCCCGTCGCTGCCAGCCGGCCAAACGATATACATGATGATTGTTGGCGGAAAATAAATATTCGAAGCCCGACTCAGTTCGCTCCGCATGACTGACGAGGTACTTCACATTAAGGTCCAACAATTGTTCCGGCTTGGGTGCACGTAAGCTCATGATCCCATTTAGCGAAAATCCCGTATCAGGAATATTCTCCCTGATGTATTCAATATACGGGGTGGGTGCGACGGTCGAATAACCACCTATCACAGGAATATCATAGTAGCTCAGCATATTGGGGTGAAACTCGTTATCAGCGCTGGAAACCGCTACTCGGAACACATCGGGATCTCGCTGCAGAAACCGGATCACGCTATTGCTGCGAAAATTATATTCGTTATCAACACGGCTATTAAACCCGAAACTGATCGGCAACAAATCCGCAATAAGTACGATTATTAGCGCCACCGCCAGTGTTTTTGGTGACCATCCACGCCATTGCCACATAGCGCAAACCCCTAAAGCGATGAAGATTAAGGCTAACGGGCGCAGCAAATTTTCCGCAGCAAATTCTTCGCCCGCCATATTTCCCAAAATGGGAACAAGCAATAGCAGCACGCTAACTAACAATAAACGCGGCACAACGGTTTTGCTATTAAAGTCTGTAATCAGGCATTGCAAACCCAGGCCTGCCAGGATGCAAATCAGCATCAGATCCAGGGTCATAAAACGGCTGTAATTGCCGGAACCGGCAAACGGAATCAGCTTCATTAAACCAATCATAAATGGCGAGCTATACATCGCCGCTATGACTAATCCAAATGTTATCAGTATCGCCATCAGTAATGGACGTCGAGCTGAATGCTTAAACCCGAACAAGCTATACCCGGCCAACAGCAAGGTCAGCATACCCGGGTAAGCAAGATATTCGATATTATTGGAAAAAGGATTATCGAACTGTTCAGTATAAATTCCGCCATAGAAGTCAGGTAAAAATAAGCGCCGGACCTCCTCAAACGGCGGCACCATTGCCCAAAAATTTTTCAGCAGCGCCATCAGACTTAAATCAGCACTATCTTGTGCGCCGCGCCATTCCTGAGCGCCGCGCAATCCTTCAGCCAGCAATTCAGCATGGGCGTATGTGTATAAGCCCCATATCAGTAGCGAGGCCAGATACACGCTATGTAACTTGAGCCAGTTACCGATCCGGTCGCCAGGTTTCTGCTCATTGTCCAGCAGCACCAATAAGGTATTGAATGCGCCTGCCGCTAAAAACGAATACAGCACAATTTGCGTATAACCTGCCGTCGCAAACAATACGATCACCAGAAGTAGCAATGCGCCGCGACGCAGGTCCAGACCTTTTTTGAGCAAGGTATAATTCAAAGCAAACAACGCTGGTATCCACAGCTGGGTACCAATGTGTTGCGGAAATTGCAGCCAGACTATCTGGTGTAAATTGTAAGCCCACGCCAGGCCGGCTAAGAACGCGGGTAAGCGAGAACAACCGAACGTTACCATCGCTAAATACATAATGCTGCCGGCCAATAGCAGGCGAAACCATAATGTCCAGTCAATCGCGTCAGGAGTGTCCAGAAAAAACTGTGGCCACGCGGTAACCGTCGCCCCCACCCCTTCGCTTATCCACGGTGAGCCTGAAAATGTATAAGGGTTTAGCCCTGGAGCATAACCTTGCTTAAGCAAGCCCCAGTCAAATTCTCGTTGCGGATAGTGGGCGGTGGGTGAATCGAGCAATCCGTACTCGTTGGTCTCATAGGCACCCAGGGGGTACTCCATATCCCAGCCCTGGCGCTGAAGAATATAGTCGAAACCCGATAAGCTTTTATCCTGAAGCAGAGCATCCCACAGGAATATCATCGCCAGTACGGCATAAACAATTACCGCCAGGCCATGCCGGGAGAAAAACCCGGCGTAGGTCGGTAGCTGCCGGGAACGATCGGCTACCATTTGCCCGCCTGATTCATACATTTGCATGGCAATGGCTTCACCATTAATGCATTTCTTATACGGCTTATCATGTCAGGGGAACCGGCCCCGGGACAGAACAGTTCCAGTCGGATCTTCTTCGGTAGCAACCGGGTTATCCGGCCAGGATATCCAGTCGCTCCAGCTTCCGGTATAAAGCTTCGGGCCTTTCAATCCGGCAAGCTCCATTGACAACAGGTTTACCGCTGCCGTCACGCCTGATCCGCAATAGACGATGGTGTCCTTGCCCGATTCGATGTCCGACCAATGCTTTGTGTGAAATTCTTCGGGGCGCAGCATCCCGTTCTCACCGGTAATGTCCGCCCAACAATAGTTGACCGACCCGGGGATATGTCCTGCGATCGGGTCGATGGGTTCTTCCGCGCCCGCGTACCTGGCCGCCTCTCGTGAATCCACCAACACGCAGCCTGGATTTCGGCCCCTGACCTCCTCCACGGACGCGATCATATCGGGGGACGGCTGAAGCCTGACATTCCCGTTCGCCGCGACGGGCAATTTGGTGGTCAGCTGGTGGCCGGCGGCTATCCATGCCGGCAGGCCCCCATTGAGCACACGAACATGCTCATGTCCGAAATACTTCAATAACCACCAGAGTCTTGCCGACCCCGCAAGCCGCTGCGCATCGTAGCAAATCACCAGGGTATCAGCATCGACGCCGCGCTCGCGCAGCGTCTCTTGAAGATCTGTACGATCAGGCAGCGGATGGCGGCCACCATGCTCTCCGACCGGACCGGCGAGGTCCGCTTCCATGTCCATAAACCATGCGCCCGGAATATGGCCCTCGCTGTACGACCTGCTCCCCAGTTCCTTGTCCATAAGCGAAAAGCGGCAGTCAAGTATCACCACCTCACCCGGCGGTAACTGAGCCAGTTCACCCGCACTGATGATTACACTGGTATTCATCCTGATGACCCCTTTAGTCAAACAGGTCGCGCAGCAATTCTTCTGCCTTCTCGGCGGCCCTGTTCAGCTCTTCGCCAGCCTGTGCCTTCGCGACCTCGATGATGACCTGGCGGGAGACAGCGGCCAGCAATTCCCGGGAGATATGTCTTGCGACCTGGTCCGATGTGCCCGAGACATCTCTCATCGAGATTTTACCCATAACAAATTCGCGTGTCTCATCCAGGATATCCGACTCAAGGATGACCGTGGCCTCATCGATCTCGATCAGGTGTATGGTCAACACCGCCGGTGATTCGGCCTCTCCTACGTCGGCAGCTTCGCTTTCAGAGCCGGCGTCATCTGTCTCCCCGGGCGCAGTTACGCTTGATGTCTGAGCCGGCTCCGGCATCTGGTCGAGAATATCACTGAAATTATTGTTCAAACCCCTCGCCTCGGCGACGATCCGCGGTTCCCGGACATGAATACGCACGACATCGAGGGTGTCGTACTCAATCTCGATGCTGATCTTGTTTAACTCGAATGCGTACGGGTTTGAGTAGCCCTCGGGATTGGCGATGGTCAGCCCGCCTATGCTGGCCGTTCCGTTGCGAAGCTGGATTGATACATCCTGAACCCGCACGTTGGTACCCATCGCACGGGTGCCCTCAGCCTCAATGGTTTCTGCCACGATTCGATCCAGGTTACTGAGGAAATACCACCCCGCACCTGCAACCACCACGAGCAATACAATTACCACTGTCGCCAGTTTCTTCACACCTTTTCTCCCTGTGGGACTCCTAAAACCCGATACGTGTGGTACCCGAGCTGAATTCAGAGCGTAATGATATCATCCGCACCTGAAAATCTTTCGATATGATATTGACGGAGTCAGAGCGACGGAACCTTTGATGCATATAATGGCGACACTGCGAGTCTGTACACACCAATGAAAACAACCGTGAGTAATACCCGCAAAGACACTGAGAACTATGGCCCGCACGATGTCCACATACCGGACTGGATTGACTGCGCGCCATTTGAGAGACTCCTGAACATAGAGATCAGCGAAGCAAAAAACGGTGAGGCCGTTTTGTGCATGCCATTTTCGAGAGAGCTTGCCCAGGGATTCGGATTGATGCACGGGGGAGCACTGCTCAGCCTGGCCGACACGAGCTTCGTTATGGCAATCAAGAGCCTGCTGCCGCCGGGAAGCCGTTTCGCCACAACCCGGCTCGCAACCGATTACCTTAAACCTGTCACCCGTGGCATTGTCACTGCCAGGGCCCGGATCACTCGCTGCGACGACAGGGATATATTCGGCGAGAGCGAGATTGTCGATGAGGGCGATAATCGGGTATTGAAATGCGAGTGCACGTTTCGGGTCGCGAGAGACGTCCCGGCTGACATACTCCATGGTATTACCCTGTCAATCCAGGACCGGAAGTAAACGGGATCTCAAATGCGACCAGCAGGTAAAGGGGAACTGGAATCACTATATTTTGATTACCCGCTCTTTGACTTCCACAGGCCTCCAGAAATGGATGGAAAACCGGTTCGACACAGGGTTGTTATCGCCGGGGCCGGACCCGTCGGGCTGACGGCCGCGATCGAACTGGCACGCCGGGGAATCGGGTGCGTGGTACTGGATTCCAAGACCACGCTGAATGACGGAAGCCGGGCGATCTGCATATCCCGACATAGCCTGGAGACTTTACAGCAACTTGGCGTGGCGGAACCTTTCGTCGACAAGGCGTTGGGCTGGACCCATGGACGCAGCTACTACCGAAATCGAATGATTTACCGGTTGGAGATGCCACATTCCGTCGAGGAGCGTTTCTACCCCATGTACAATCTGCAGCAACAGTATGTTGAAAAGTTCCTTGCAGAGCGGTGTGGAGAGTTCCCGGAATTGATTGAACTGCGCTGGCAGAACGAAGTTGTCGATGCCACGCAATCGGAAGAGGGTGTGGAGCTAACGGTGAGTACCCCGGATGGAGAATACCCTTTGCAGGCAAGGTATATGCTGGCTGCCGATGGCGGTAAAAGTTCTGTCAGGAAGTTCCTCGGGCTGAGACTGGCCGGCGATAACCTGCCGGGCGACTATGTCATTGCCGACATTCGCATGGAACACGATTTCCCCACTGAACGCCGATGTTTCTTCGAGCCCGAGGCCATCCCCGAGGCGACCCTGTTGGTGCACAGACAGCCGGACGATATCTGGCGTATAGATTACCAGTTGCCCTCCCACAAAGACGCCGTTGAGGCGACCAGGGAAGATAATATACGCAAGAGGGTTCAGGACATCCTGAACATGATCGGCCATAACGGGGAATGGGAACTGGAGTGGTGGAGCATCTACACCGCCAACACGCTGTGCCTGGATGAATACCGCCATGGCCGGGTGATGTTCATTGGCGATGCCGCGCATATCGTCCCCATATTCGGTGTTCGGGGACTGAACAACGGTATCAGCGATGCGGTAAATGCAGCCTGGAAACTTGCCTATGTGCTTGATGGCAGGGCACCGGATAGTTTGCTCGACAGCTATACGCCGGAACGCCGTGGCGCCACGCTCGACGTCTTCAGGAATGCCGGAAAAAGCTCCCGATTCATGACTCCGCCAACAAGGGGATACGAATTAATGCGCAAGGCGGTGCTCGAGCTGTCACTATCCCAGGAATTCACGCAGCCATTCGCAAACCCAAGACAGGGCACGCCTTATATCTCCGACGACAGCCCCCTGACCACCCCGGATGATCCCATGTTTACCGCGGGTCCGAGCGCCGGTGCGCCTGCCATCAACATAAAAATCGGTGATGACAACTTCCTGCTCGATCACCTGGGCCCCGGCTTTACCGGTATATACTTCTCCGATGGAGAACTCTCCCTTGCTATCCTGGAGTTGACAGAGCAGTTGCGGGGTATAGACAAGGGCTTCACGCTGCTTACAATCAGTCGGCTTCCGTTACGGCAAAATAATATCTCCACCTTGATCGATGCCGGCGGCAATATCTTCTATGGATATGGTGCACGTAGTGGCAGTTTCTACCTGCTACGCCCGGACCGGCATGTCAGCGGACGCTGGTTAACCGTCGACCCTGCCGACGTTATCAAGGCAATGCATAGATCCCTGTCTGCGGAGGCATCATGAACAACACCCTGCCATTTGACGACCTTGAGAAGGTCTACGAGATAATTGCAGCGGCAATCGACGAGGTCGGCGCGGAAAAGGAGGCCCTGTTTCTTGCCAAGCTCGCCATTACCCTCGCCCACCAGGCCAGCGACATCGAGGTAGTCGAGAACGCAGTTTCTATCGCCATGGCGGACCTGGAGGTCAGCTGAAGGCAGAACCCGGCTCCGGGGAGCCTCTGTTTTGAATGTCCTCTATTTTGTACAGGGATGTTCCTGGCGTTCAGTCTTCTCCGGGATTTACCCTGCCTCTCCGTGCCTTTACCAATCCACGCCGGGACTTATTTGTCAGACGCTTCTCCCTAGAAGAGCGGGTGGGTTTGGTCGGTTTGCGCTTTTTGCGTTTTTTTGACGCGGCATGAACAAGTTTACGTAGCCGGGATATCGCATCTTCCCTATTCTTTGCCTGGCTCCGGAAACGCTGTGCCTTGATAACAAGGATGCCATCACGCGAAATGCGAAAGTCCCGGTAAGCGAGCAGATCGACCTTCAAGGCATCCGGTAACGAGGAAGCACTAATATCCAGCCGGAGATGAACCGCGGTAGATACCTTGTTTACATTCTGACCACCCGCTCCACCGGCACGAATGGCATTGAATTCGATCTCGGACTCCGGAATAGATACCTGATCCGTAATCTTGATCATCTTGTAGTCAGGGAGCTCCTTATAATTAGCCCTGATCGTCCAGACCCTCAAAGGGAAGGCCGACGTAATTCTCTGCGATGGTTGTCCGCCCGGCTCGGGAACTGGTCATGTAGTCCAGCTCCGCCAACTGGATGCGATGGCTGAAGGCATCATAATCAAAGCGGTGGGTCACCGACGTAAACCACCAGGAAAAACGCTCTGCCATCCAGATGCGGCGAAGGCAGATCGCGGAGTAGCGGTTCAGCAGGTCTTCATCGTTATCATCGTAATAGCGTATCAGGCCCCGCGACAACACCTTGACGTCCGAGAACGCGAGGTTGAGTCCCTTGGCGCCGGTGGGTGGAACGATATGTGCGGCATCACCGGCCAGGAACAACCTGCCAAAGCGCATTGGCTCGGCAACAAAACTTCGCAGAGGTGCGATACTCTTTTCGATTGATGGCCCGGTAACCAGGCCTGCTGCCGTCTCCTCCGGCAATCTTTTCTTCAACTCGCCCCAGAAACGCTCATCCGGCCAATCATCAATATCTTCATCGACGGCGCATTGAATGTAGTACCGACTTCGGGTAAGCGAGCGCATACTGCACAACGCAAAACCGCGCTGGTGGTTTGCGTAAATCAACTCTTCAGATACAGGGGGCGTCTCGGACAATACGCCAAGCCATCCGAAGGGGTAAACGCGCTCGTAATTCTTGATCCTGGTGTACGGCACGCTGGCGCGGGATATACCGTGAAAGCCATCGCAACCGGCGATGAAGTCACACTCGATCTCGTGTTGCTTGCCATCCTTGAGGTAGCGTACAACCGGATTTTCCCCGTCAAAATCATGAATATTGACGTTCACTGCTTCAAAATGAAGCTTGGTACCGGCATCAATATGCGCCTGGATCAGGTCTTTCGTTAACTCGGTCTGGCCGTAGACCATAACCGTGTCTCCACCGGTGAGATCCTTGAGGTCAATGCGCTCGCGTCGACCGTCAAACGCCAACTCGAAGCCATCATGAACAAGGCCTTCCTCGTCCATGCGTTTGCTTACCTCGGCCAGACGCATCATCTCTACCGCGGACTGCTCCAGGACACCGGCGCGGATACGGCCCTCGACATACTCCCTTGTTCGTCGCTCCAGGATGACGGTATCGATACCCTGCAGTTCCAACAAGCGAGACAACATCAACCCGGACGGTCCGGCTCCTATGATTGCAACTTGTGTACGCATATTTTGTTTTCCGTCAATATCAATCTGAAAGCATGCTAACTGTTAGCCAGATAGAGTCCCGGCAGTGCTGAACCCGTGTCCGGGGCTACCCTGCCTGAACGCCGCAGTCCGGTGAACAGAACACCGAGACGCTGAAAATCAACCTTACTGGAATCCTCTTGCCGGTATATATTGCGATCCAGTTCTGCCAGTAACTCCTGTAGTTCCGGGCTCTCTCCCAGGACGCCGATATACTCAAGTGTAACATTCGAACTCTTGTGCCAGAACTCCCGGCCCCAGGCAAGGATGGCATTACGGGCGCTTCGTGCATCGCCGGTCTTTAACGTCTTTCCCAGATGCCGCCAGGCCTGTTTTTCGCTGAGACTTGTTTCGTCTTCGGTCCCTGATATTGTGGATTTTCCGAGTTGCCGGCGCAGCCGAACATTCTGGAGAACCATTAACAACAGCCCGAGACCCAGGGCAAGGGTCACCCCCGGCAACCAGCCAGGCACCAGGGCGATAACCCGATTCGCAATTTCCCCTGCCACTAACGGCTCTTCTACGATCTCCGTGGGTGGAGCCGGCGTAACCGTCGAATCCGGCGGCTCCACTATTATTGTCTCGGCAGGAAGTACGGACTCTTTCCAGCGCCGCTGATCAATATCCCACCAATTTACGGTAATTGCGGGAATTTCCAGCACTCCTGCGACGCTGGGGACCATCGCCATCGACTCTGTTCGTGTTCCAAGAATACCCAGGCTGGATGTATCTTCGGTGAGTTGCGGCTGGTCGGCGTACACCTTGAAATCGGAACTATTTGATACATCCAGCGGGGGAATCGCAGCGGGTTTCTGTCCAATTGACGACACGACGATATTGCGTGTCAACGGCTCCCCGACCCTGTAGGTGTCGCTGTCGTTCTGCCAACTCGCAGACAGCTTTACATCGCGAGCCGGGAACCAGTCTGCAACGGCATCTCCGGGTATCGGCAATACATTTATGCCGATCTCCTCGCTGCTCCCAATCACTCTTCGGGCCTGGTTTGTGAAGGGGTCAAAACGCTGTCTCGCCGTCGTATTTATGACCACGCTGAAGACCTGTGCCGGAATCGTAAGTGTGCCCGCAGTGCCGGAAAATACGGCGTATCGCCATTCAACGACCTGGTAAGCAACCCCTTCACTCACTCTCCTGAACTGTTGCTGCTCGAGTAAGGTGGCCTCGGCATCGGTCAACAATAGTGCTTCGCCGCTCAGGTCCGAGGACTGGTTAGGAGCGACCAGGCGCACTGTTACCAGGATTTGCTCGTTGATGTAGGCTTCCCTGCGGTCGACTTCTACCTGGACCTCGATATCGGCGCCCATCGATATGCTCTGCGGGGCCTCGCTGACATCCAGCACAATGACCTTGCTTGAGGTCCCGGCCACGTCAACGGGAGGAATAGTCAGTTTCCCCGTTTGCTTTGGCATCAGGGTAACCAGCCACGTGGTCGTTGCCGACATCTTTCCATCAATGATCTGGGTCTGCGAACGCGGACTGATACCAAACACGCGAAAATCATCATAGAGGGCAGAGAAATCGACCCCGTTGATATCCACCTGCCGATCGATGCTCAGCGTAAAGTTTACTGTCTCATTAGCAGCAATGCTGGTCCGGTCAACATAGGCTTGCAGGGTCTGTGCCTTTACGGCAGAAACCATGGCCAGCAGGCAAATCGCCGGCAGCACTTTACCAATCAATATCGCACGGATTTTGTCAGACATCAGTACCTTTCCTCGACATCGGTCGAAGAACCCGAAGAATACCGCTGCTGCTGTCGATATACATCGGATTGATAGCGAAATTTTCTACGCAGTAAACCACCCGGATCGTCGGGAATGCCTCGCAACCATTGTTCGCTGGCGGGATCGAGTGGCTCTTCCTGCTCTTGCTCTTCCTGCTCCTGCTCTTCCTGCTCCTGCTCTTCCTGCTCCTGCTCTTCCTGCTCCTGCTCTTCCTGCTCTTGCTCTTCCTGCTCTTCCTGCTCCTGCTCTTCCTGGTCTTGCTGCTCCTGCTCCTGCTGCTCCTGGTCCTGCTGCTCCTGGTCCTGCTGTTCCTGGTCCTGCTGTTCCTGGTCCTGCTGTTCCTGGTCCTGCTGCTCCTGGTCCTGCTGCTCCTGGTCCTGCTGCTGATCCATCATCTTCTCGACGATCTCCTTATTATAGGCGGCATCTTCATCGTCCGGCGCTAACTGTAGCGCCCTGTCATAGGCATCGATCGCACCCTGCAGGTCACCGGCAAGAGCCAGTGCGTTGCCGTGATTGTAATCTCGCCTGTCTTCCATGCCACTCCCGAACAATTCAGAGGCTCGATCAAATTCCCGGTTTCGGTAGTTAGCCACCGCCTTCCAATCCTCCGACTCGAACAGCTCTGAAGCCACGGCGGCATCGCCTCGTTGCAATGCCCGTACACCTTGTTGGTCGGGGCGCAACCAAAGATTATCCCACTCGGCAGCAATTGACTCATGCGGCGCCATCGGAAGCAGGAGGATCATCCAAACCATGTTGCGCCTGAACGCAAGGACTGCAAATGGCAATAACAGGAAGACCAGCCAATACCCGGCATCGTGCCAGCTATCAAATTTTGCCTGCTCCTCGACTAATTCCGCATCCATTGGCGTACCAATCATATCCATGATCGACTCAAGGTCAGATTCGTTCGCCTGCAGATCGACATAGCGTCCTGCGGTAGCGGCTGCCAAATCCCTCAACCCGGAACGATTCAACGCAGCGACGATGATCTCGTCACCCGAGTCCCGCAGGAAACCGCCCCCAGCTAACGGAATAGGCGCCCCTTCGCGGGTACCTACTCCGAGGATTGACATCCGGTAGGATGCCGGCAGGATATCGATGATCAAGTCCGCTGCGTCGGGTTCCACACCATCTGTTATTAACAGGATATCGCCACTCGATACCGCAGCATCTTCAAACAACTCGATCGCCATCTCTACCGCGGTCTCGGTCGTACTACCCGCCAGGGGCATAATTCCCGGATACAGCGATGGCACCAGGGCCTCTATGTTGGCTGTGTCGTCGGTCAGGGGCGAAACGCGATGCGGATCACCCGCGTAGGCAATCAATGCTGTTTCCCCATCCGTGCGCATTCTGAGCAGATCGATGAGCTTCAGGCGCGCCCTCGTCACCCTGTCGGGTGTTATGTCCTGCGCCAGCATAGAGGGCGACAAATCCAGCAGGATTATCATCGCCTCGCGATTTTTGAGCAATGACTGGGATGTCTTCTCCCAACTGGGGCCCGACAAAGCCACGGCACTGATCAACCACGAAGTCAGCAGCAGCCATTTCCAGGTGCGCGTACTGCCCGCCTTGCCGACAGACAGGAACTCGAGTTTTTCTCGCGGTATGTACACTTCCCACGCCGTCGTGCGCCGCCAGCGGGCCAGCAGGAATGCCGCGGCAATCAGTACCGGGATCGCAAACAGCCACTCCGGTCTCAGGAAATGGAATTCTGCCCAGTTCACGAGCCCCCCCCAACACCACGGAATCGCTGCAATAAGCCGAGCAGAAGTGAAATCCCCAGGGCAGCGGTGAGCGGCCAATGAAATAGGCTTCGCTGGGGCCTGTACGTGACTTCCTCGGGAGCAGGCTCCAACTCGTCTATATATCGATATATCGTCTCGAGTTCCACCGGATCATGCGCCCGGAAAAACTGTCCCCCGGTGGTCTCCGCAATATATGTCAGGGTGTCTTCATCGAGGTTGGCCGACGGATTGACCTGGCGCGTGAACCCCAACAGGCTACGCTCAACTCGCGTTGTCCCGCCCACACCAACCGTATGAATACGAATCCCCACCCTGGCGGCAATATCTGCAGCGCGCCGCGGGTCAGTGCCTGCCGTGTTCGCGCCATCCGTCAACATTACCAGTACACGGCTCTCCGCCGGTCGGTCGCGCAGGAGCTTGATCGCCAGGCCGATGGCATCGCCGATTGCCGTGGCATTACCGGCAAATCCCGGTAGCGCCTCGTCCAACTGTATACGGACGGAGTTACGGTCAAAGGTCAGTGGCGTCTGCAGATAACCCCGTTCACCAAAGAGAATCAATCCTACACGATCCGCATCTCGCCGCTCGATAAAATCTCCCACCACCTCCTTGACCACGGTGAGCCGTTGCTCGTAACCGTTCCCAATCCGCATATCCTCTTCTCTCATACTGCCGGAAATATCTACTGCCAGCATCAGATCCCTGCCGCTGGCCGGTAACGGCACCGGGTCACCAATCCACGTCGGCCTGGCCGCTGAGGCCAATAACAGCGCCCAAATAAACAACAGTAGCAGGGCACTAATCAGACGCCATCCGCTACCGCTGCTCCCTTCACCCTGTAATTTCTGCAAACGGGCATAAAAAGGTACCCGTATCGCCGATATACCGCTGCGTGCAGCGGGCAGCAACCACCTTAAAACCAGTGGTACCGGCGCTAACACAAACACCCATGGCCAATACCAGTTAAACATGGACGCTATCCTCGTCGGGCACACCGGTAAACGGCGAGCGATTCGGTTGATTACGCGTTCGGAGATACTGCTTCCGGGACACCCCGTACAGCCAGTCGAGGATGTCCTGATGGGCCTGGTCGATATTCATCCGGGGATTCGGCTGGTAAGCCAGCTGTGTGAGCGCATATTGCAGCGACTCCGGTACAGGGCGTGTCGACATACCGGCGAGTTCGTTCATCCACTTCTCCCCTGTGACTGAAGAGACGGCCCGCCTGCCACAAACATGCACGGCAATTTGCCTGATTATGCGGCTGACCTGAATGAGATATTGGTCAGTTTTCTGATCTCCACCCCATCGGTCATACGCCTCGGACAGTCCCGCACTGGCCTCGCGGCGATATCGGCCGGCCTGCCTGTATCGCCGGGCGACCAGGGCCGCCGCTACCAACAGCCCGATTAATAGCGCAACGACCACCCACCATCCGGGGGCGGGCGGCCACCAGGGTATTTCTGCAGGCAGGCGAATATCTCTCAGCTGGCCAAGCAACATCTCCTGCATTTGAGTAGAAGGATCCATGCCTGGATGATCACTTTCCGTAGAGGCAAAGCAGAAAAGAGAGTGGCTGTTCTTCAGTGCCAATCTCTACCAGTGTTGCCGCCGATCTTGAGGCTGCTCTTTTTAGAATTGCATCACGCAACTGCTGTTCTTCACGATAGGTTTTCAGGAGACCGCGAGTCACCTCCACCACGCTGGCATGCGTACCGTCGGAGATTCCGAGCCTTCCCTCGACGGGCATGTTCTCTTCCAGCTTGTCCACGGTTCTGATCAGCGTCAGGTCCACGTGCCGCCCGAGTAGTCCGAGAGACTTCTCGGCATCGCTGTCCATATCGTGAAAGTCACTTATTACAAATATTGCCGTGCCGGGTCTTGAAATTCGGCGACACTCTTCCAGCATATAGGCAAGTGTCCGGGTTATCGGTTCAACGCCAGGAAGTGCATGATTAAATTCGTTTATTTCATGTATGAACTGCAATACCGCATGCTTGTTTCGTCGGGCTCGAATGTCGGATTCCGCCGAATCACCAATGATCTGACCCCCTATCCGGTCGCTGCCGGCGAGTGCGGCCCAGGCGAGACAAGTGGCGACCTCGGCCGCGAGGACCGATTTGAAGCGTCTTTCGGAACCAAAAAACATCGTGCTACGCTGATCGAGCACGATATGAACAGGCCGCTCACGCTCTTCGCAAAACAACTTGGTGTGCGTCTTGCCGGTACGTGCGGTAACCCGCCAGTCTATGGTTCGAATATCGTCCCCGGGCTGGTACAGCCTGACCTCTTCGAACTCCATACCCCTACCGCGGTAGCGAGAACGGGTTTCACCCAGGAGCATGCTGCGCGCGGGTTCCCTGGCAAACAGCTTGAGATCACGTGCTCCGAAACGCAGCTCCAATAAGGAGGAAAGATCGGTATATACCCCTGCTTGTGCCCGAGACTTTTGCGCCAGTGACATCAACAGGCTCCCTAAGTAACCGGGACCTTTTCCAGCAATGCATCGATCACGGTATCGGGATCCTTGCCGTCGGCTTCCGCCTCAAAGCTAAGTATCAGGCGATGACGCAAGCAGTCATGGATCATGGCCTGCACATCGTCCGGTGATACATAGTTTCTATCATGCAACCAGGCATGCGCACGTGCGCATCGGTCGAGTGCAATCGTGCCTCGCGGACTGGCGCCATACTCCAGCCAGCCAGCCAGTTCCTCACCATAGGCGCCAGGATCTCGCGTGGCCAATATCAGCTGAAGAAGGTACTCTTCGACCGAGTCTGCCATGTGCAGACTCATTATTTCCTCGCGTGCAGCCATAATATCTTTCTGCGACAACTCGACATGATCGGTTTTGCGAACGCCCATCCGTGCCTCGTTGCGTGCGATTTCGAGGATCGCCCTTTCCGCATCGCTATCGGGATAGCCAATCTTTACGTGCATCAGGAACCGGTCCAGTTGTGCTTCCGGCAGCGGGTAGGTCCCTTCCTGTTCGATCGGGTTTTGCGTTGCCATAACGAGAAATAAACGGGGTAATTCCATGGTTCTGCCACCAACGCTAACCTGCCGCTCGGACATCGCCTCCAACAGCGCGGACTGGACTTTAGCCGGTGCACGATTGATTTCATCGGCCAGCACCAGGTTATGAAAAATAGGCCCCTCCTGAAACTCGAACGAGCCGTTTTCCGGCCTGTATATATCAGTGCCAGTGATATCAGAGGGTAGCAGGTCAGGAGTGAACTGGATTCTCTGGAAATCACCCTCGATCTCGTCAGATAGCGTTTTGATTGCCTTGGTTTTTGCGAGGCCCGGCGCCCCTTCTACCAACAAATGGCCATCTGCCAACAGGGCAATTAGCAATCTCTCTACAAGTATCCTTTGACCTACAATCTGGCTCGCCAGACTTTGCTCAAGTGAGCGACATGCATCCAACACGAAAAATACTCCCTATGACGGTATCCCTTAAAATGGTTACCGGATACGCCCGACGGTACACACTGACAGGCCAGACAAAATCCCGAGGGCATAATCTAACCTTAACCGTCGATTTTTCAAGGTAAAAACCGTTACGAGCGTGTAATTTATTGGACGGACCCGGCATCGTAATTCGCCCCACAGTGCAAAACCGTCAAGCACTAGACGTGACCAACATTCTTCGGAAAATCGAAATGAAGAATTTCAGCAGCACCACCTGATAACGCTGCCCAACCGCCCTGTCCTCCGCGTATAACGGCGATACCACAGGTCGGTACATTGTTAATCCCGGCATCAGTAAGATAATTCACCAGGTCGGTAATACCCGGGTTATGCGCGATTAGCATGGCACAATCCATAGCGTCATCCCAGCCGGAGACGGTATTCAGCATAGTCAGCGGGCTGGCGCCATACAGACCCCCTTCAATCTCTATCCGGTCAGTTTCATAGCCAATCCCGGCGGCAATCAATTCAGCGGTAGTCCTTGCCCGCAGGGCCGAGCTGGATACTATTAAACGGGGAACAAAGCCAAGTTCAACAAGTCGCTCACCCATGCGCGGGGCATCGCGCAGCCCACGGTTATTCAGTGGCCGATCATGATCGCCAAGGCCCGGGTTACTCCAACTCGACTTCGCATGCCGTACGAGAATCAATGTGTTTTCAAGTCGCATTATCCGTTTTCCTCACGTATACGCGCTCTCAGCCAGCGGCCGGCTCGCGGCCGGCCATTTCCCCGAGCAACTCTGACAGACTCGTGAGTTCTTCCGCGAAGCCTTCTCGCTGCATGCTGTCCAGGTCACGAAATAACCGTAGCAGGGTATTCCTGTCCACCTCGTAATTGTGCTGCCAATCCTCGGGGCGATAAATTTGCATCAGCCTGGGATATTGCGCAATTTGCCTGGTTGCCTCGTCATAGAAGCCCGGTAGATCCCGGTCCTCCAGGGTCACGATCAATCTCTTTGCCCAGCTGTACCAAACCTCCAGATTCTCTTCATAGTCACCATGCCGCTCTGAAAGGCCATCTGCTATGATTTGCCTCTGGCCATCGGTAAGATCGAGGCCAACTCGCTTGAGTATCGAGCTGACCCTCTCAACCCTTTTGTCTCGATAGTTACGGCGGCGAGCCTCGAACTTTTTCCTGTACTTTTTGTACTCCTTATCCGTTTGCCGCGATACCTGGGAAACCTGATCATCGCTGAGCCCCTGCATCAAGTCCACGGATTTCAGAAATGGAAAACGCTCAAACCCAAGGTCCACGATATCGAGAAAGCGGTTCATCATCCATGTGATATCCTGCTCGACGACATCCTGGTTCAACACAACCCGGTCCCGCATCCGCAATATGTAGTCCGAGTATATCGGCAACTGGATGGAACGATGCCAGACCATGAACCCGGACACTGAGTCTTCGATCCAGGTTGTTTGCTCATCATCGAAGTCCGCGTATTTTTTGAAATCGCGAACGAGTCTGGTGTCCAGCCTGCCGTAGTAGGTCTCGATCACCAGTGCCGTATTGGCACATCCTGACAACAGGATCATGCCGGCGATGATCGGCAAGGTTGGGCGAATGCGGCTAAAGAAGAAATTCATATTCACGAGTTGTACGCTGGATTGCGGAGATAGATCACCACTTGATGTGACTATTCTGCCTTAAGGAACCCCTGATGTGTATATGGTATCTCCCGAATGACAAGGTGGATCGGAACCCTGAACACGGGTGATAATCCGATTACGAGTCTATTACCGTTCGTTCTCAGGTTTTACAGGAAATGCGGAGGGCAACACCACTTACATGGAGAGACATTAATGAGGTATCTGGTTCCGGCAATACTACTGGCCGTATCATCTTTTCAACCCGGGAGCGCTGCTGACCTGCACAAGCCACACGCCTTCACCTTTGCGTACGAAGACGAGGTGACGGTGCTGGAGGGTCAGGTGAGAGGCGAATGGTTTGGAAATTCACACAGCGCCGTATTTATAGAACTTATCGACCTGCCCGAGCAGCAGGGGGAAGAAACTCAGGATATCG